>TARA_R110002096_G_scaffold3357_2_pt1 | contig 129339 bp, 93 predicted proteins | sample TARA_R110002096 | Tara Oceans TARA_R110002096 (sample SAMEA4397295) | marine metagenome | biome: Polar Biome; feature: [DCM] deep chlorophyll maximum layer (ENVO:01000326); material: water (ENVO:00002006), including particulate matter (ENVO:01000060) such as... | depth 35 m
CAGGCGGCCGTGCAGACCAGCAAGCCGGTGGGGCTCTTGCTGCAACGGGATCCCGACCAGGAGGTGCCCGAACCCGGCGACCTCTACGAGGTCGGCACCGTCGCCGAGATCCTGCGCTACTGGCCGATCTCGGACGAGCGGCACAACGCGATCTGCCAGGCGCACGAACGCTTCCGCATCGTGGACTACGTGCAGACCGAGCCCTATCTGGTCGCCCGCGTCGAGCGCATCCCGGACGCACCTGAGCCCACCAAGGGGCTCACCGCGCTGTTCCGTGCTCTCAAGGCGCGTGCCGGCGAGGTCATCGACCTGGCCCCCGGCGCCCCCGAGGACCTCGGTCCGGCCGTCGCGGCGATGGACTCGCCGACCCAGCTCGCCGACCTGGTCTGCACGTTCATGGATGCGCCGTTGGCCGACAAGCAACGCTTGCTCGAGACCGTGGATCTGAGGGAACGCCTGGAAGGCTTGATGCACGTCCTCGGGGACCTGCAAGAGGTCCTCGCCCTGTCCGCCAAGATTCGCCAGGACACGAAGGGTTCGCTGGACGATGCGCAGCGTGAGTACTTCCTGCGCGAGCAGCTTCGCGCGATCCGGCGCGAGCTGGGGGACGAGGAGGACGCCGACGAGGAGCTGGAGGACCTGCGCATCCGGTTGAAGGAGCTGCAGCTTCCCGACGACGTCGATCGGCAGGCGCGCAAGGAGCTCAAACGGCTCGCGCGCCTTCCCGAACAGTCGCCCGAGCATCCGACGCTGCGCACCTGGTTCGAGGTCGTCACGGAGCTGCCGTGGAACGTTCTGACCAAGGAGAACCTCGACCTGGACCGAGCGGCGCGGATCCTGGACGAGGACCACTACGGCCTCGAGAAGGTCAAGAAGCGCATTCTCGAGACGCTCGCGGTGCGCAAGCTGAATCCGCGTGGGCAAGGGACGATCCTGTGCCTGGTCGGCCCTCCTGGCGTCGGCAAGACGTCGTTGGGTCGCAGCGTCGCGCGCGCGTTGGGGCTGGAGTTCTCGCGCCTCAGTCTGGGCGGCGTTCACGACGAAGCCGAGATTCGTGGGCACCGGCGCACCTACATCGGCGCGATGCCTGGCAGCGTCATCACCTCGTTGCGCAAGGCGGGCGCGAGCAATCCCGTGTTCATGCTGGACGAGCTCGACAAGCTTGGCTCGGGGGTCCACGGCGACCCGTCCGCCGCCTTGCTCGAGGTCCTCGATCCGGCCCAGAACAACACGTTCACCGACAACTACCTCGGCGTTCCGTTCGATCTGTCGCGCGTGTTCTTCATCGGGACCGCCAACGTCCTGCACGCCATCCCCGGACCGCTTCGCGATCGCCTGGAGGTCATCGAGATCCCTGGCTACACCGAACAGGAGAAGCTCGAGATCGCCAAGCGCTACCTGGTGCCGAAGCAACTCGAGGCCGCTGGTTTGACCACGGCCCAGTTCGGTCGCATGGCGTCCGGTGGGGCCCCTTGCAAGATCCAGGCGGGCGCGTTGCGCGAGTTGATTCGCAACCACACGCGCGAGGCTGGCGTGCGCGGTTTGGAGCGCGCGGTGGGCGCCTTGTGCCGTCATGCTGCCACGCACTTCGCCAGAGGTCGCCGGCGCAAGCCCCTGGTGATCCGCGCCGAGGATGTCGAGACGATCCTGGGTCCCGCGCCGTTCGATCACGACGTGCGTCGTCGCGTTTCGACTCCCGGCGTCGCAACCGGTTTGGCGTGGACCGCTGTCGGCGGCGAGATCCTGTTCGTCGAGGCGACGGCGATCCCGGGCAAGGGCCAGTTGATCCTCACGGGTCAACTCGGTGGCGTGATGCGCGAGAGCGCCCAGGCCGCCCTGACCCTGGTTCGCGGCCGCGGGCTCGACCTGGGAGTGGCTCCCGAGTTCTTCCGCGAGAACGACATCCATATTCACCTTCCCGCAGGCGCGGTACCCAAGGACGGTCCCAGCGCAGGCGTGCCTCTCGTGCTGGCCCTGGCGTCCTTGCTGACCGGTCGCCGAGTGCGGGACACGGTTGCCGCGACGGGCGAGGTGAGCCTGCAGGGGCTCGTGTTGCCCGTGGGCGGCATCAAGGAGAAGGTCTTGGCCGCCCAAGCCGCCGGGATCAAGACCGTGCTGCTGCCTGGGCGCAATCGCGCCGACCTCGAGGACATCCCGGCTGCCGTTCGCGAGCGTCTGGAGTTCCGCTTCCTGGACCGCGTCGAGGAAGCGCTGGACCTGGCCCTCTTGGGCCGGAAATCCTAGGCCGCGTCGTTGCGTCGGTTCGCTGCGGAGGTGATGCCTTCCGCCCAGTCCTGCGCCAGAGGCCAAAGGGGAACGATGCGTTCCCATTGCAGCCCGAGGCTCACGAGACGCATGTTCACGAGCGCGTCTCTACCGAGCTCGCAGGCTTCGGCCAGGGCGAGCAGGCGCCCCAGGATGCCGCCGCGCGCACTGAGTGCACGACTGACGTCGTCCGGCAGCCCGAGCGGTGCGATCGCGCGCTCCATGGTCGTGCCGAGCAGGGTGTCCAGGGTCGAGAGCAGCCCGACCGAGAAGGCGGAGGAACCGGGGTCGTCCATGCCCATGAACTCCGCGACCAGTTCGCAGAAGCGGGCGCGTTCCAGGGCGACGCGAGTCAAGATCGGTGGACGTCCATCCGCCAGTTGATCCAAGGCAGCCATGGTGGCCCAGCGCTGCAAGGGCTGTTCGCCCAGGTGAATCACGGCCTGGCGCACGGAGCTCAGCTGGATCTGCAGTCCGAAACTTGCCGAGTTCAGGTACGTCAGCAGTCGAGTGGTCAACCCGATGTCATGCTTGATGGAAGCGGCGATCTCGTCCGGATCGTGAACACCGTCGTTCAGCTTGGCGATCAGGCCGATGGCTGCGCTCTTGTTGGGTGCAAGGTTGCGAACCGGAACGGCCTGGGGACGGCGGTACCAGAATCCCTGGAACAGCTCGAAACCCAAGGCGTTGGCTTCGTCGCGCTCTTCGAGGGTCTCGACCTTTTCCGCGAGCATCTTCTGCGAGGACCGGCCGGGCAGTTGCATCAGCGCTCTGCGCTGCTCCGGGGTCGAATCCATGAAATCGACCTTGATGATGTCGGCGTGGTCCAGCAACGCGCCGTGCGTCTCGATGTGTACGACGTCGTCGATCGCGATGCGGTAGCCCGCAGCGCGCAGCGCCTTCACGGCAGACACGTTCCGAGGCGTGGGCGGAACGTCCTCGAGCACCTCCAGGACGACGTGCTCCTTGGGCAGTCCGTACAACGTCTCGTCTTCGAGCAGTGCTTCCGGGATGTTGATGAACACATCGACACCGCTGGACACCGCTTCGAGACCGTGCAGAAGGAACGTGTCCCGAATCACAGCTCGGGTGGCCTCTTCGGGATGCAGCGGCTCGCCCGGAGGGGGTCGGTAGAGCAGCTCGTAGGCTTGGATCTCACCGGTTCGATCGAGGATCGGTTGGCGGACCAGGAGGTGGGGGCGACGGAACATGGGGGACCGCCGTTCTCTTCGACCTTATCTGGACCCAGATTGAGCGCACTGGCCGTAATGGAGGCCCGTAGGGGGATCCCCCCGGACCCACCAGGGCCTCCTCAAGCGGCGTTGCGCTCGGGCGCGAACGTCTCGTCCGCCCAAAGGAGCGACTCGGTCCACAACCTGGCGACATCGTTCTCGTCCAGGCCGAAGTGGCCCGCGATGACGCGATAGAGGCGATCGTCGCCCCGTTCGCAGGCGCGGGCCAGGGCGAATGCGCGTCCGAGGTCGGTCGCGTCGCCCTCGATGGCTCCTTGAATCTCCCGATCGACGCCCAGCTCACCGAGAGCCTCGCCCAAGGGGCGATCCGTCAACGCGTCGAGTGCCGAGAACATGCCGGTCAGGAACAGATCGAGGGACCGCTCCCCGAGGTTCAACCTGGAGGCCAGTTGCTCACAGAAGCGCGCGCGCACGAGGCACGTGCGGATCAACTCCAACGGTTTGTCGCTGGCCAGTCCGGCGAGTGCGATCAGGGTGCCCCAACGCTTCAGCGGGCGCTCCCCAAGGTGCACTAGAGCTTGCCGGATCGAGGTCATCTCGGCTCGTACTCCGAAGTGGACCGAATTGATGTAGCGCAGGAGCTTGGCGGAGAGCGAGATCTCACGCCGGATGAGGTCCGCGAGGACATCCAGGTTCGGTTCCGGGCGGCTGATCTCGCGCAAGAACTCGAGGTGGTTGACCTTGCCTTGCGGAACCTCTCGCCGCGCACTCGTCTCGGGCTTGCAGAAGAAGAAGCCCTGGAACAGGTCGTAGCCCAGCTGGAGTGCCTCCTGGAACTCCTCGTGGGACTCGATCTTCTCGGCCAGGAATTTCAGCCCCGGACGTTTCCAACGCTCGATGATGGAGCGCCGGAGATCGACCGGAACGGCTTGGAAGTCGACCTTGACGTAGTCGGCGAACGCGATCACCGGTGCCCAATCTTCGTCGCCGTCGAAGTCGTCCAAGGCGATGCGGTGGCCCACGTCATGGAGCTCTCGGATCGCCTTCACCACTTCAGGCGTCGGGCGGATGGACTCGAGCATTTCGAGGACGGTGTGCTCCGCCGGCACGACGCGCAGAACGTCCTGATCGAGCAGGTTCTCCGTGACGTTCACGAACGCCAGTTTGTGGTCGGTCAGGTCCTGCAGCCGGTTGACCAACATCGAGGTGTTCAGCAACTCCAGAGTCGCCTTGTCCGGGTCGCTGGCGCGATAGACCCCGTCCCATCCCGAGCGGTGCAGCAGCTCGTACCCATGCACCTCGCGGTTCCGATCCAAGATCGGATGGCGGGCGATGAAGGCGTAGGGGAGTTGGGTCATCGGGGGAACTCTGACGTGGATCGTTTGGATCGTCCGTTCTCCGGGGAAGGGTTGAGCCGAAACGAGATCGTCAGATTCCGGGATTCCCGTTCGTGAACGGGCGTCCAACGCTGGAGGCGGGGGGCTGGTCCCGGCATGATCCACGACCATGCTCTTCGGTCTCGTTTCCGGCCTGTCGCTCCTCGCTGCGGGTCTGCACCCCAACTCGGAAAGTGCTTCCAGGATCGACGTGATGCTGGACGGGGTGCGCGTCACGACGCACCTCCAAGCCCTGTCGCTGGTCGAGGTGCTGCCGGATCTGGATGCCGATGGTGACGGGATCGTCACCGCGGCTGAGGTCGCGGCCGGAGCCTCGGGGATTCGAGACTACGTGGCCTTGCACCAGGTCCTGGGCCTGCCGAGCGGAGACTCGATTCCTTTGACGTTCGTCGCCGTGAATTGGCTCGAGCACGACGAGTTGAACATGTCCGCGTTGGGGGTCGAGGTCGTTCGGTTCGCGCCGTGGTCTCGCATCCCGGACCAGCTGGAGTACGGGATGGACTTCTTCTTCGACACCAGCCCAGCTCACTTCGAGCAGTTGTGGGTGTTCTTCCACGACGGGCTGCCCACCCGCGGCTTCCTCGACAGTCGGGCCCCGACCACGACCCTGGTGCGGCCCAGGTCGTTGCGCCGCACCTGCGCGACCGAAGGTCTGCGAGCGGGCGGCCAAGGTGCCTTGGTCCTGCTCATGATCGGGCTCCTGATGGCGGGGGATCGTCGTCGCCGCGATGGAATCCTGTTCGCCGGCTGCGCGATGACAGGCGCTTGGGCCGGTGTGCTTGGCTGGACCGATGTCGAACCTCGCATCTTGAGCTTGGCCATGGCCATGGGCGCCACCTACCTCGCGCTGGATCGCTACCTCCAGAACGACGATCGAGGACGAGCCGTGGAGTCGGTGCTGTTCGGGTTGCTGGCGGGGACCACCGCCAGCGCATTCCTGGACACCGCCGTACCCGGTGCCTTCGGGCGTGATGCGACGTTGGTCTTCGCAGCAGCGGCATTGGTGCCCGGCTTCCTGGTCGCGGCCCTAGCTCATTCGTTCGGCGTGACCGGGCCGAGGTCGACTCTCGTCTTGGCTGGCCTGTCTGGCGCGCTGTTCCTGTGTCGCACGCTGGGGTGGTTCCCACACGGCCTCTAGGCGCGCGCTACTCCGGGCCCCGAAGCGCGGCGGCAACGTCTCGCAGCTTGTTCGCACTGTCGTCCGCTCCACCCGGCCGACTCGTGGTTTCCCAAGCGGCGCGCTGCTGGTCCGCCAGGTCCGAGAGCTGGTTGGCGAGGTCCAGTCTCGTCGCGACGGGAATGGTCGACAGCGCTGCGCCCGGCCCACAGGCGAGCCATGCACGGCCGAGCTCCGCAGCGCAGAGCGTGATGCGGCTCGCAATCAGGAGGTCGGTCGTTTCGATGCGCCCGGAGGTCCAGGCTTCCAGCTGGGGCAACAACTCGTCCTTCACGTGTCCGATGTAGGCGACCAACCCGGCTTCATCGAGGTCCGGACACCACGTGTTCGGCAGCGTCAGGTGTGGACGTCGCAGGAGCTGGAACAGGCTGGTCGCGTTGCGCGCAGGGGACTCGAGCTTGCGGTGTGCGAGTCCGAGATCGACCACGATGCGCCCGAGTCCTGGGTCCTCGCTCCACACGATCGCGTCGAGGGCACGGTCCAGGTGGGGGAGTTCGACGTCCGCGTTCCAACCGAACGAGGCCCCCAGGAGCAGTCCTGGCCAGGCGGTCAGGTAGGGCTGCCAGTGTCCGAAGTCTCCCCAGTCGGTGACCAGCCAACCGGAGGCCCCATGTCGGACGGCTGCCGCTGCGGCTTCGCGGAGATTGGCGCGCGCGTTGTCGACCCGGCCGAGAAGGCTCTGCCAGGAGCTGGTGCCCGGGCAAATGCAGAACGGAATGCCGTGCTCGGCGAAGGTGCGCGCGTTGTCCTCGAAAGGGTGCCCGGCTTCGTAACCCCAGAGCAGGGCGAGCGCGCGCTCGGGAAGTTCGGGGATCAGCTCGGGATGTTCGAGCACGATGTCGCCCCAGTACTGCATGCGCCGACCACGTGCGGTCACGAGCGCGTGAACGTGGTTCAGGAAGTCCAGGTAGACGCGACCTGTGCCCTGTTCCTTGCAGACCTCGCGGCTGCGACCGAGCCCCAGGTCGATCGTCTCGTCCATCCCGACGTTGAACTGGGTCGATGTAAAACACGGCAGGAGCTGATCGAACAGGTCCTCGAGGAACGGCAACACGCGCGGTTCGGTCGGGCAGAGTCCGAACGGCTCCGGCTGACGCGCGAAGGCGTGCTCGACACCCTCGGGACACTCGGCCAGGTGTGCGTATGCCGGATGCGTGAGCCAGCGGTGCATGTGCCCGAACGCGTTCTGGTTCGGGACCAATTCCACGCCGCGCGCTGCGCAATAGGCGTCCAAGTCTCGGATCTCCGACGGCTTGAAGGGGCTGGAGTCCCGCCAGACGTTCTCGTGGCCCTCGTATGCGAACGTGTGCTCCATGTAGAGCTGCAGCTGATCGATCTTGCACTCGGCCAGCACGTCGACCGTGTTCCGCAGCCATTCCATGGTCGGGACGCGGTCACGACTGACATCCAGCATGACGCCGCGGGGCGCGAGGTCCGGGTGGTCCTCGATCACGACATGGGGGAGCGGATGACCACCTCGCAGGATCTGCGCCAACGTTCGCGCCGCGTGATCACGACCCCTCGCTGTGGGGGCGGTGGCGCGCACTCCGTTCGCGTCGATCTCGAGGCGGTAGGCTTCGTCGCCGGGCCCGTCGACCGAGCCCAACTCGAACGCAACAGCGGCCGACGACCCACTGCAATCCAGCTCGAGGACCCTCCGCAGCGCCAGGGCACCTGCGGATTCGGATGGCAGTCCTGCGACGTGCAGCGTCCCCGGCGGAGGTGACCAGTCACCTTCACCGAGGACGATGGAGCGCGGAACCGGAACGAGTCGGTCCGCCAGATCGGAGCCCATGAGGTTGCGTCAGCGCAGGTCAGGGGCCGCTCGAATCAGCGACTCGAGAGAATGCGATGCGTCGTCTTGTCGTCACGCCCCGCCATCAGGATCTGGAGCGTCCCGTCGCGGCTCAATTCCGCGAGGTGGATGTCCTGGACCGGAATGGACGTGTACTCGAAGCTCGGATCGCTCGCGAGCCCGGTGTCGGCGGAGTTGTAGCGAATGCGCACGCCGTACTCACCGCCCGTGATGAAGTCGGCGCGGCCGTCTCCGTTGAGGTCGCGCGCTTCACACGAGCTCGAGTCGTCGGAGGCGAAGGTCGTCGCCAATTCGAAGAACCCGCCGCCCAGTCCGTGCCAGATCTCGTCGGAGCTGAACGTCGCGACCCCGAGGTCGAGGTAGCCATCGTTGTTGAAGTCGGCCAACGCCAAGTCGCGCGAGTGGGACAGACCCAAGGTCTGCTGCACGAGCTCGAAGATCCCGTTCCCCATGTTCAGCCAAACCGCATCGGAGATGTTGTTCTGATGGGCGAACACGAGGTCGAGGCTGCCGTCACAGTCGAGGTCGGCGACGACGACGTCGCGCGACGATTCCGGGCTCATCTGTTGGCCGGAGGAGATGAACTGGACCCATTCGCAGGGCGGAACCTGGTCGCCAAGCGGCTTCACGGGGGGCGGGAAGCCGATGTTGAAGAGGACCACGTCCGCGCGCGTACGCGGGCGCGCGAACACCAGATCGGGGAAGCCGTTGCCGTTCAGATCTCCGACACCGATCGAGTTCACGTCGTCGATGAAGGGCATGTTGATGCAGGGAATGGTGAACACGCCCGTGCCGTCGTTGCGATACATGAGGGCGGAGCCCGAGATCACCGCGACGACCATGTCGAGGTCACCGTCCAGGTCCATGTCGTGGAGCAGGATGTCTTGGGTCCGTGTCAGCGGAAGGACGAGGACTGCGGGCGGGCTGAACGTGCCATCGGCCAGGCCGTAGTACAGCGTCACATGCTGGTTGCCGCCGATGGCGACGTCCGCGATGCCGTCACCGTTCAGGTCGCCCTCGGTGATGACTTCGGCCACACCCATGCCCAGCTCGATCCCGGTCCGCTCCAGGGGCTCGTAATCGCCCCATGTGCCGGACAAGGATCCGCGCCAGACCCGTGTGTCCGCACCGTCCACGACGAAATCCGGATCACCGTCGCGATCGATGTCGCCCGAGGTGATGTGACGCATGCCGTCGGTTTCGATGTCCTGGGATCGCGCAAGGAAGGCGCCGCCGCCCGCACCGAGGTTCAGGATCAGCTGCATGCCTCCGGTCGCGACGTCGCCCATGGCCCGCGCGAGGTCCGGCAGGCCGTCGCCGTCGACGTCGAGGATCGCCACGGCGAGCGTGGAACCGTCCTCGTCGCCGAGGGCCTGTTCGATGTAGCCGGCCTCACCGACGCTCATGCCGAGCACGTCGACACCGTCCTTGGCCAGGACGTAATCGAGGTCGCCGTCGCGGTCGATGTCCGCGATGGCCACGTGACGGGTCGGGGTGGCGGACTGGCTCTGACCGCCGGTGGTGAGTTGACCAAAGCCGCCCAGCAGGATCTGGTCGTTCCCGTTCGTGGCGCTGATCACGTCGACGACGCCGTCGCCGTTCATATCGCCGGCCGCCAATGCGTTGCACGCGATGGAAGAGTGGCTCACAAGCGCGTCGAAGCCGAGCGTCGCAAGGTTCCGGTAGCTGTGAACGCCTTCGGAGTCGCCGACGACGATGTCCACGAAACCGTCCTGGTCGAGGTCGACGCCGAGGATCGCGGTGGTGGTGCTGGTGGCCTCGAGCAGGAAGCCGTTGCTGAGGGTGACGTCTCCGTGTCCGCTGCTGTTCGTGAGGAACACGACGTCCTCCAGATCGCGACCGACCAGCAGGTCCGGGTGACCGTCGCGGTTGACGTCGGCGTGGCCCAGAGCGGTGGGCAATCCGTCGAAGCTGTGTGCGTACTCGGACGCGAACGTTCCGTCAGGTTGCCCGAGAAGAACTTCGATACTGGACTGAGCCTTGCCGAGGCCAGCTTGGCCCAACTCGAGCTTCGGCGTGGGGGTGTTGCCGATCGTGCGCACGAGGTCCAAGAGACCATCGCAATCGAGGTCGACGAGCAGAACGTGGTCCGAGCGGTCGGTGAACGGGGTGTCGAGGTCGGCACCCGAAACGAATCCGGGGACCAGGTCGAGCGGAGTGCCCGCGGGGAACGCCGGACCGTCGGTGACGAGATCTCGGATGTGACCGGTGTCGACCGAGTTCAGTGCGGAGGGGGAGCCGGCGGAGACCTCGGCCAGGTTGAACTTCTTGCGCGACTTGAGTCGCGGGTTCGCGCCCAGCACGACGCGCACCTGGTTGGCCGAATCCGTGAGAGCCACGGTGGCTCCCGCGCCGAACTCGTCGTCGACGATCGCCAGGAGGAAGTCGTCGATCGTGGCCTGGTCCAAGCGCAGCGTACGGTTGAACTGCATGCGCAATTCGTCACCTGCATCGGCAACTCCGTTCTGGTTCAGGTCCAGGTAGACCACCGAGGTCGGCGACGGGTTGCTGGTCGCGCCGAGGCTGATGCTGCCTCCGTTGGACTTGAAGAAGCAGCCAGGCAGGAGGGCGGCGAGGGCAGCGATGGAGACTGTGGAGCGCGTTGACGTGAGTCGCATATCGGACAAGCTGTTGATGAGGTGCGTCCCGACGAACTGGATCGCCGTCGGAACAGACCCACGATAGCGCGCGACGCCCTGGAACGAGGGTTGCGGATCGCGAATTCGAGGAGCCCGTTCTGGGCGCCCTGTCAGGCGCGATCCTGGGGTTCCACGTCCACGAGGTGGATCAGAACGGTCCCGTCCGGGAGTTCCCCGGACGGATCCTCCTCGAGGACCGAGAGCTTGCCACCCTGGGCCAAAGTCATGAGCGGGACGCTGTTGTTGCCATGGATCGCATTCAGATCGGACAGCAGGAACTCGGGGGAGAGCGGCGTGGCCTTGATCTGGGCCCCCGCTGCCATGCGCCGGTTGAGCTCCGCGAACCCGAGGCCTCCGAACAGAGGTCGGCCGCGCATCTCGGCGGCGCCGTCCTCGTTGCCACCGGCGGTGAGCTGGAAGACCCCTGCACGACCGAAGAACTCGACGAAGTTCATGGTGGCCAGTCGGTTGACCTCGTCGTTCGGTGTCATGGCGAGCATGCGTCCGAGCCCGCCCATGGGAATGCGTTCCACCGCATGGTCCGCGACGACGTCCACCCAGACTGCGCGCAGGCCCTCCAGACGCAATCGGGCGATTCGCTTGCGGTTCGTGTCCGCGATGACCACGCGTATGTCCTGGGCCTGCAGGGTGCGAGCGAGCGCTTCCCCGAACGGTCCACCTCCGACCAGCAAGCAGCCGCGCGGATCCTCCTCGGACAATCCCAGTCGACGTGCCAGCGGTGAGGCCGTGAGTCCATAGACGAGCACGGTGCCGATGATGACCAGGAAGGCCAGCGACGGGAGAGCTTCCGCACCTTCGACGATCCCTTCGAGGCGCGTGGCGAACAGGGCTGCCACGGCTGCCGCGACCACCCCGCGCGGCGCCATCCAACCTGCGAAGATCTGCTCCTGGCGGCTGAAGCCGGACTTCCAGAGGGAAACGGCCGTAGCGGCGGGGCGCACGATGAAGATGAGCGCAGCCAAGAAGGCGAACGAGCCGGGTGTGAGTGCTTTCAGATCATCCAGCTCGACGCGCGCCGCCAACACCAGGAAGAGCGCCGAGATCAGGAGGACGCGCAGGTTCTCCTTGAACTCGACGATGTGGCGAACCGAGACTCGCCGTTGATTGGACATGACGACGCCCATCAGCGTCACGGCCAGGAGTCCTGCCTCCGCCTGGAGATGATCCGCGAGCGCGAACACGCCAAGCACGAAGCCGAGGGTGACCGGGCTCTGCAGGTGATCGGGGATCGCGTGGCGTTGCAGCGGAATCACCAACGCGTAGGCCCCGAGGAATCCGACGACCGCACCGATAGCGCTGGTCTTCAAGATACCGACGACCACGCTGCCGGCCCCGCTGTCGGGTCCGGTGTCCGCGATCGCGTGCAGGACGAGGACCGCCAACGTGGCACCGATGACGTCCGCGACGATGCCCTCCCACTTGAGCACGGGGCCGATGTCGCCCTTGGGTCGGACGTGGTTCAGCAACGGCCCGACCACCGTCGGTCCGGTCACGGTCAGGATCGCGCCGAGCAGGATCGCGAGTTCCAGCGGCAGGTCGGCGAGGATCATGCCAGCCACCGTGGCCAGGGTCCACGTCACGAGGACTCCGATGGTGCACAGCCGCAGGACCGCCCCCCCGATCGTCTTCAGCTCTCGCAGATCCAGGGTGGAGCCACCCTCGAACAGAATGACCGCCACCGCCAAGGACACGAGCGGCTGCAGGAGGTTCCCGAGCATGAGGTCGGGATCGACCCAGCCGGTCATCGGTCCGGCGGCGAGCCCGACCAGCAGCAGGACCAGGATCGACGGCAGGTGCAGGCGCCAGGCGAGCCATTGCGAGGCCATGCCTGCGACGGCCAGGCCGCCCAAGGTCAGGATGAGAGTGTGGGTGTCCATGGGGCCGCGTCCTCGCGGTGCCAGAGCCTAGCGATGCGCGAGGTCCGATACCCCAGCTTTTGCACGGGGAGGGTGGGATCGCTGGCGGCCTTCACTGGATGCATCTTTGCCGGGTCCGGTGGGGTGAGCGGAGGGGGAGTCCGGATGAGCCGGGTTCGACCCCGGGCGGCCACGACCCGAGATGCGCGTGGGTCGTCGGTCGGACCGGGGCGAAGGGCCGCGAAATCGAACGGCTGGAGGGTCCGAGGCGGTGACGCGTAGGGGCTACCGGCAAGGGCTACCTATTGTTTTCGATGTCGGAGCCTTCCCCCCGGCGCCGGGCCAGCTATCAATGTCGCCCCCGCTCCATTCCCAAGAACTTCCAACCCGTAATCATGCAACGTTTCGCCATTCCGGCCGTCCTGCTGGCCCTCTGCACCTCCGCCGCATTCCTTCCCGAGACCAGCGTGCCCTACGACGGTCCGACCGGTGCGTTCACCGTCGATACCGGTCACTCCGCTGTGATGTTCCGTATCAAACACATGGACGTCGCCTACAACTACGGTCGGTTCAACGAGTTCAGCGGCGCGCTGACGCTCGACGCGAAACCGGCGAACTGCAAGGTCGAGATCACGCTCCGGACGGGCTCGGTCGACACCAACGACGAAAAGCGCGACGGCCACATCATGAGTGGGGACTTCCTCGGCGCCGAGGACTTCCCCGAAGCGACGTTCACCTCGACCAAGGTCGCCGTGAAGGACAAGACCTACACCGTGACCGGTGATCTCGCGCTGCACGGCAAGACGAAGGAGGTCACCTTCGACATGGAGATGACCGGATTTGCTGCGGAGACGCGCATGGGTCCGAAGCTCGGCTTCGAGGGTCGGCTCGAGATCGACCGTCGCGAGTTCGGCATCGAGACCTACCCGAACGAAGCGCTCAGCGACAAGATCACGTTGATCCTCGCCATCGAAGCCAACGGGGTCGAGTAGGCCGCGTGTTCGAGGTCCCGCCCGAGGTCTGGACGGCCTGCCTGTTCGTCGTTCCGTGGGTCGTTCTGGGCTGGCAGCCCTGGCGCTCCAAGGAGCCACGCACGGGAGCCGTGGCGAATGCCTTGGCTCCCGTGTTGGCCGCGGGGATGGTGTTGCACGGATTGCACGCGATCCCGGATCTGCCCCCGACCTATTCGAAGGACTGGCTGCCGATCGCCATTCCGATCGCAGGCGTCCTGGGTGTGTTGTCCGTCCGCAGGTTTGGCCTCGCCACGCTCGGCACCGCGCTCCTCGTGATGGGCTGGACCTGGTTCGCGTTCTCGCGCAAGCGGGAGACGCGTTGGGCCGAGGATCACGCCCTGCTGCGGACGCTCGCCCTGTGTGGCGCCGGGGCCATCCAGGCCGTGATGCTCTGCGCAGGATCCCGACGGATCGCCAAGGGTCCCGGTCCGGCCCTGGCTCTGCTCGTGACGTTGTCGGTCACCGGTTGGCTGGTGGGCAACCAGTTCTTCGCCAGCGGTGGCGCCGTGCTCGGAGCTTGCAGCGCGGGCGTCGGACCGCTGGTCGCGTTGGCCTGGCTGCGCAAGGACTGGAACGTGCTGGCGGGTTGGTTGCCGCCCTTGGCCCTCCTGACGTTCGCCGTCCCCGTGCACTGCTGGGCGGACAACCTCTCGCGCAGTGCGAGCTTGGGTGGGGGACCTTGCACGCTGCTCGTGCTCGCGCCGCTCGCCGCGCTCCTCCCGGGTGAGGGACGACGCGTCGAGGCCTTGCGCTGGATCTTGACGATCGCTGTCCTGGCCGGCGCGGTCGCCTGGGGTTGGCCCGGTTCCTCGGCCGATCCCTACGGATACTGAGGTCGAGAGGCAGAGTGCGGCAGGGAACTCTCATCCCCTGCCGCGATCGGCGGCCCCGATCGGTACGCCCGAGATCTCTTGGCGCGTCGAACGGTCTGTCTGTCTGCCGAACGGTTGGTCCTTCGTCGCCCGCGGACGCCGAGAAGGGAGTCGTCCAACCGATGAACTCAGCGTAGGCCGAACGCGCCGTTCTCGCTCGGAAAGCCGTGCGTCGTGCATCGATGTGGTCCGCGTTGCGCTCCGCAACGAACGAGCCCCGGCATGACAGAATCATGACGGGGCTCGCGAAGAGATCGAAGCTATGATCAATCGCCCGCAGCTTGCCCGGTGCCGCAGGACCCACAGAACTTCGCGTCGACCGACATGGCTTCGCCGCATCCGGTGCAGAAGCGGCTGCCCTCGGGCGCTTGCTTCTTCAACGCTTCGCCACAAGCGCTGCAGAACTTGCCCGCGGACACGTTGGAGTTGCAGGCTCCGCAGGTGACCCCGGGGGCCGCCGGAGCGAGGGATTCACCGCCCCGGTTGTCGCGGACGAGCATCTGGGCAAGGCCCATGCCGATGCCGAGTCCCGCGCCACCCATCAGGCCGCCGCCGGTCGCGTCGCCACCGCTGCCAGGCCCGCCGCCCTTGGCCATGCCTTCGCCGGCTCCCATCAGAGCCTTGCCCGCCGCGAACTTCTGGTAGCCGTCCACGCCACCGACGGTCTTCAGGTAGGCCGCGTCGCGATAGAGGGCCTTCAGGTTGTCCGCGTCCTCCTCGTCGATCCCGACGACGAAGTTGCCGAGCCGCACGATCGAAACGCCATAGCTGGCGACGTGCTGAGCCAGGCCACCGATGACGTCGGCCTCGATCTCCTCGGTGTAGGCACCGCTGGTCACGTCCAGCAGCGGCCACTTGTTCTTCACGCACATCTCGGCGATGCGGTCACGAATAACTTTGAGCACCTGCTCCTTGAGCCACGCCTTGACCATGTAGGACTCCGCGCGGCCCATGCCGACCAGGCCCACCACCAGTTTCTCGGGATCGTCGACCCGGAAGCTGAACTCGCCGTGGACCATCGTCTCGACGGGTACGCCGCTCTTGGGATCCTCGACGTGACCGATGCGACCCCCGAACTTGATGCCGGCGTGCTCGCGCGTGTTGACGAAGAACACCTCGCTGATGAACACGTTGCCGCCCGTGAAGCTGTCGACCAGGTTCGACAGGAAGGGCAGGTTCGACGAGTCGAGCGTGTAGCGCCCAGGCTCCATGATCCGGACGATCTTGCCGTCCCGGAAGAAGATCGCTCTCTCGTCCGCCTCGACGGTGAGCTGCGACTTCATGGGGATCGTCGGGTCCGGGTGCTTCCAGACGACTTGGGCCTTCGCGCCGTCGGGGCGCGCGACCATCATTTCCTGGGTTCCGCGACGGAACCAATCGATGACGCCCATGGGAGAGCTCCTTGCAGATGGGTCAGGGGTGGTTCTGGATTCGCGACGGTTGCGCGGGCCAGGGGATGCACGGATCCGGCAGAATGCGGGCCGGTTCGGTGGGTAGGTCGGGTGACGTACGCCGGAGTCTAAGGAACATTCGATGGGGACGCAGGAGCACGAGGCCAGCATCACGGAAGGCGCGCAGGGTCCGCCTGGCGCTGCGGACGAGGTCATTCACGAGGAACCCGAGCTCCGGGACTTCGACGGGACGCGCGCGGACCTGTCCTGTGACACGTGCAACGCGGCCTTGCGCTGGGACCCCGTGAAGGACGCCCTGGCCTGCGACTACTGCGAGACCACGCGCACGGTCCTGCGCGATTCGCGGACGATTCTGGAGCGTCCTCTCACGGCGGACACCCAGGGTCTGCGGGGGCTGGGCATCGACACTCGCTCGGTGCGCTGCAGCGAATGTGACGCGAGCGTCGCGCTCGAGGCCTCCGTGACCGCCACCACCTGTGCGTTCTGCGGATCTTCGGCCATCCTCGAACAGGGCGAGAATCGCAACCTGATTCGACCCGAGTCGCTCGTTCCGCTGGACGTCGGCTTGGACGATGCCCGGCTGGCCCTGCGCAAGTGGATTCGGGGACTCTGGTTCCGCCCAGGTGCGCTCAAGAAGCTGGACCGATTCGAGGCGACCGGCATCTACCTGCCGGCCTGGACGTTCGATGCCCGCGTGCACTCGGACTGGACCGCCGATGCTGGGTACTACTACTGGGTCACGCAGACCTACACGACCCAGGTCAATGGCAAGACCGTGACCCGCACCCGGCAGGTCCGCAAGGTGCGCTGGGTGCCCGCGTGGGGCGAGCGCGACGATGCTTACAACGACGTGCTCGTGCTGGGCTCGCACGCGATCTCGACCGAACTCGCGCGCGAGTTGGGGGATTTCGACCTTGGCGCACTCGTTCCCTACCGCGCCGAGTACCTGGCCGGTTGGCGGGCGGAGGAGTACCAGGTCGACCTGCAGGGATCCTGGGAAATGGGCCGCGGCGTCATCCAGGACTCCCAGGAACGCCGCTGCAGCGGCGACGTCCCCGGGGACACCCAGCGCTTCTTGCGCGTGCAGAATCACATCACCGGCGTGCACTGGAAGCATCTGCTCGTGCCGGTCTGGACCGTCAGCTACCGTTTCGGCGGCAAGTCCTGGCCCGTGGTCGTGCACGGCCAGTCCGGCAAGGTCGTCGGCCGAGCTCCGCTCAGCTGGTGGAAGATCCTGGGAGTCTCCTTGGGGGTCGTGGCCCTCATCGCTCTCGTGTTCGCCATTCTGGTTGGGACCGGCGTCGTCGTCACTTAGCCCCCGACCCGCGGCGTTGGGACAACCTCCTCCACACGGTTCCTTTTCGGAGGGGTGCTCCAGAGGGTCCTCGTGCACGCCGCTGTCCAGGTCCCGATGGCGGCCGGTTCCTCAAGGGCGGCCGAACCCGAGTCCGATGCGCACGCCCGAGCCCTGGTTCTGCTCCAAATGGCGCGCAAGATGCTGTTGAGTCCCTTGCATCTGCGTTGAAACGATTGTATCAAACGTCCGTTCGTCATGGCCAGCACCCCCTCCGAGACCAAGATCCGCCTACTCGACGCCGCAGAGACCCTCTTCGGCGAATTCGGGTGGGCCGGCGCGTCGATCCGCGAGATCACCGCGAAGGCCGATGTGAACCTGGCCGCCGCCAACTATCACTTCGGCGGCAAGGAAGATCTGCTTCTGGCGGTCCTCGAGCGACGGACCAGCGAACTCAACCGACGGCGCATCGAGCGCCTCGACGCGGTGGAGGCGGGCACCTTCGACCTGCGCTCGGTGCTGGAGGCCTTCGCGGCTCCGGTGTTCGACATGGCGCGCGGCGAACGCGGTCATGCCTTCCTGCGTTTGATGGGACGCGCGCTCGCGGACCCGGACGCGCCCTTCCAAGAGCATGTGCGCTGCGGCGCTTTCGACGACGTGCGCCTGCGCTTCGGCAGCGCGCTGCAACGCCTGTGCCCAGAGCTGTCCGCGGCCGATCACATGTGGCGACTGACCTTCATGGTCGGGGCGATGGCGTTCCCGATGATCCACGGCCTGCCCGTGCCTCCCGAAGGCCCGGACGCCGCAGCCCCCTTGACCGCCTGCCTGGAACAACTCCTGCCTTTCCTCGAAGGCGGCATGCGCGCACCCAGCCCGACGCAATCATGAATCGCATCACGCAAGGTCTGCTCGGTATCGCCCTCTGCTTCCTGGCCGGTTGCAGGTCCCATTCCACCGTCGAGGTGCCGCCCCAGCCTGCTCTTCCCGACGCCTGGGTCGGCGAGGACGCAGCACAGGCGCGTTCCGAGGACGCGTGGTGGGAGTCCTTCGGCAACCCGACCCTGACCGCCTTGGTCGTCGAGGCTCTGCAGAACAATCGTGATCTGCGTTCCGCGGCGCATCGCGTCGAGCTCTCCGCGGCGCAGTTCGCCATCGCCCGATCCGGTCGCCGTCCCACGCTCAACCTCACCGGGGGCGCTGCCCGTCGGCGCCAGAACTTCATCGGCTTCCCGATCCCCGGTGGTGGCAAGGTGTTGAGCACGACGGCGACGACGATGAACCTGGGGATCGCCGCGTCCTGGGAGGCCGACCTCTGGGGACGCATCGCGGCCGGCGTGAAGGCTGCCGAGGCCGAATACATGGCCTCCGAGGCCGACGCCTTGGGCGCCGCCCAATCCGTGGCGGCCCAGGTCGTGGCCGCATGGTTGGGCTTGCTCGAAGCTCGCTTCCAGCGCGAGCTCGCCGAACGCACGGTCGCCAGCTGGGAGCTCAGCGAAACCACGATCCGCAATCGATTCGAGAGCGGCGTGAACTCGGCGCTGGACCTGCGTCTGGCCACGTCGGATCTCGAGGGTGCGCGGGCGAACCTTGCGGGCAGTCGTGACGTGGAAGAGCGTTCGGCGCGTGCCCTCGAGGTGTTGCTCGGTCGCTATCCCTCCGCCGAGCTCGAGGCGGCTGCGGCCTACCCGGCGGACCTTCCGAACGTGCCCGCGGGACTTCCGGCGGACCTCCTGGGGCGTCGCCCCGATCTGGTGGCGGCTCGCATGCGGCTCGAAGCCGCGCAACAGCTGAGCCGTCAGGCGCGCAAGGACCTGCTGCCCAAGCTCACCTTGACGGGTGACCTCGGTCGCAATAGCGGCGAGCTGGGCGACCTGCTCGATGGCGACTTCAGCACCTGGGGTCTGGGGCTGAATCTCTTGCAGCCCTTGATCGACCACGGGCGGTTCGGTGCGACGATCGACGCCCAGGACGCGGCCAGCCAGGCGGCTGCCGCTGACCTGGCAGGTTTGACGTTGGTCGCGTGCGCCGAGGTCGAGGGTGCGCTGGCTGCCAAGGTCTGGCTGGCGGAACGCGTGCAGCACTTGCAGGCGTCCCTCGTCGCGGCCACGGCTGCCGAGGAACTCGCCGACGACCAGTACCGGCGCGGCCTCATCACGATCATCACCGTGCTCGACGCTCAGCGTCGCCGGTTCCAAGCGGAGAGCCTGCTGATCAGCGGGCACCGGCTCCAGTTCGAGAATCAAGTCAACCTGCACCTCGCTCTCGGAGGAGGTTTCGGCGTCGCGCCGGACTAGGACGAACCATGCGCATCATCCTTCAAATCGGACTGCCCGCCGTCGTGCTTGCGGTCGCCATCTCGATCATGACCCTCCTGGCCAGCGCCAAGGAGGACGTGATTCCCGTGGATCCGATCCTGGCCGTCCCGATCGTCCAGGTCATGACGCCCGAGGCCCAGGTCTACACGCCACGCATTCGAACGTACGGGGAAGTGCGCGCACGGCGTCGAGCCACCTTGTCCGCCCAGGTCGGCGGTCGCGTCGAGTGGGTCAGCGACGAGCTGATCCCCGGTGCGTTCCTGACCGCGGGCCAGGAATTGCTGCGCATCGAACGCGCGGACTACGAGGTCGCCCTCACCTTGGCGCAGTCGCGCTTGGTGGAAGCGCAAACAGCACTCGCGCTCGAGACCGCCCAGGGGGAATCCGCCGCGCAGGAGTACGCCAGCTCGGGGCGCGGCGAGCCGTCTCCGTTGGTGTTGCGTGAGCCGCAAAGAGCGCAGGCCCTCGCCCAGGTCTCGGCCGCGGAAGCGACGGTCGCCTCCGCCGAACTGGATCTGCTGCGCACGACGGTGACGGCTCCCTTCGCGGCGCGCGTGCGCATGGAATCGGTGTCGCTCGGCCAGGTCGTACAAGCCGGGCAAGCCCTGGGCGAGCTCGCGTCCACGGACGTGGCCGAGGTCCGCGTGCAACTGCGCGACCTCGAGCTCGAACACCTGGACCTGCCCATGGGGACCCAGGCCAAGGAACTGGGTGCGCCGGTCACCCTGATGGCCGACTTCACGGGCGAGCGCCGCACCTGGACGGGGCGCATCGATCGCGTGGACGGCGAGCTCGATCCCACCAGCCGCATGGCGGTCGCCTACGTGGCGGTGCAGGACCCCTTCGGCCAGTTGGGTGGCCCGGCCGAGTTCCCGCTGCTCGCTGGACTCTTCGTCGACGTGCAGGTGGACGGCCGCGCGATCCCAGGCGCGTACGTCGTGCCACGCCACGCGTTGCAGCCCGGTGGAGCCTTGCTGGTCATGGTGAGCCCCGATGAGGCCGGTCAAGGAACGTTGGCGGTACGACATCCGGAGATCGTCTTCCGGGATCGCGACAACGTGGTGCTGACCTCGGGCCTCGAACCTGGCGACCAGGTGGTCGTCTCGCCGCTGACGACCGCGGTCCAGGGCATGCCGATCCGCGTGTTGGTCGAACTCGCGGCCCAGCCCGATGTGGCACCGAACGAAACGGAAACGACCGACGAGCCCGGCGAAGGCGAACAACGATGAATCGAGGGCCGATCGCATTCTTCGTCCACAACCGGGTCGCCGCGAACATTTTGATGCTCGTGGTGGTCGCGGCTGGACTGATGTCCATCTTCCGATTGAAGGTCGAGGTCTTCCCCGAGTTCTCGGCCGAGATGGTCACGATCGCCGTGCCGTATCCCGGCGCCGCGCCCGAGGAGGTCGAGGAGGGCATCTGCCGCAAGATCGAAGATCGGCTGCAGGGCCTGAACGGCGTCAAGAAGATCACCTCCAGCGCTGCGGAAGGCGCGGGCGCGGTCACGGTGGAAGTGCGGCCGGGGGAAGACCTCGCGCGCGTGCTGCGCGAAGTGAAGACCGAGGTCGACGCGATCGATTCGTTCCCGGTCGAGGCCGAGCGCCCGGTCGTCAGCGAGGTCGTCCCGCGCGCCCAGGTCATCAACGTGACGGTCGCGGGCGACGTCGGTGAGCGCACGCTCAAGGACCTCGCCGAACGCACGCGCGACGACCTGCTCGCCATCGATGGCATCACGCAGGTGCAGCTGACCATCGCGCGGCCCGACGAGGTCTCGATCGAGGTTTCCGAGGAGAACCTGCGCCGCTACGGCCTGTCCTTCGACGAGGTCGCGGCGGCCGTGCGACGCTGGTCGCTGGACATCCCCGGCGGTGCGATCAAGACGCAGGGCGGCGAGATCCTGCTGCGCACGAAGGGGCAGGCCTATTCGGGCCAGGAATTCCGCCAGATCGTGCTGCGCAGCCGCCCCGACGGGACGCGCTTGCTGCTGGGGGACGTGGCGGACGTCGTCGACGGCTTCGCCGAAACCGATCAAGGCGCGCAGTTCGACGAGCAACGCGCCGTCGTCCTGCAGGTGTTCCGCGTGGGCGACGAGAACGCATTGGACATCTCGAAAGCGGTCAAGGCGTTCTGCGCGGCCGCCCAGGAGCGCATGCCACCCGGGGTCACGGTCACGCCCTGGCGCGACGACGCCCGCTACCTCCAAGGTCGCCTCGACACCCTGATCCGCAACGGCCTGCAGGGACTCGCGCTCGTGTTCGTCGTGCTGCTGATGTTCTTGCGCCTGCGCTTGAGCTTCTGGGTGACGTTGGGCATCCCGATCTCGTTCTTCGGCACCTTGATGCTGATGCCGGTGTTGGGTCAGTCGATCAACGTCCTGAGCCTCTTCGCGTTCATCGTCGTGCTGGGCATCGTGGTCGACGACGCCATCGTCGTGGCCGAGAGCATCTACAAGCGCATCCAGCGTGGCGAGGACGGTGAGGAAGCCGCGATCGGCGGAACGCAACGCGTGGCGGTGCCGGTGATCTTCGCCGTGCTCACCACCGTCGTCGCGTTCGTGCCCATGGCCACCCTGCCGGGGTTCACCGGCAAGATTTGGCGCGTCATTCCCATGGTGGTGATTCCGACGCTGCTCTGGTCGCTGGTGGAGTCCCAGTGGATCCTGCCGGCGCACCTCGTGCACGTGAAGGCCGAGCGCAGCAAGAAGCGCATCGCCGCCGCGTGGTATCGCGTGCAAGGGATCACCGCGAACGGGCTGGAGACCTTCGTCGAGCGCGTTTATGAACCGGGCGTGCGCCTGGCGTTGAAGTGGCGTTACGTCACCCTGTCCGCGGCGATCGGCATGGTGCTCATCACCGCGGGCTTGATCCAGGGCGGCATCCTGGGGTTCAAGTTCTTCCCGAAGCTCCCCGCCGACGACCTGTCGTGCCAGATCACCATGCCGTTGGGCACGCCTGCGAGCGTCACCCAGAACGCGGTGCGCCAGGTCGAGGCCGCCGGCATCGAGGTGATGCGCGAGATGAGCCTCGCGCACGGCTCGGAGGACGCACCGCCGCTGATGGAGCATCTGTTGGCCTCGATCGGCGAACAGCCGTGGCGCCAGGCCCAGGCGCAGAACAGCGGGAACATGTTCCAGAGCTTCACCGGCGCCCACCTGGGCGAGGTGCACATCGCGCTCTCGCCCTCGGAGACGCGCGGCGATGATCCGGCCCTGTCCCCGGATCGCATCGTGGAGCTCTGGCGCCAGAAGGTGGGCGGCATTCCCGGTGCGGAGGAGGTCTCGTTCACCTCGGAACTCATGGGCGCCGGCAAGCCGATCGACGTTCAACTGACGCACCCCGACCTGGCGACCTTGCGCCAAGCCGCGAGCGATCTGAAACAAGAGCTGGCTACGCTCCCCGGGGTCGAGGACATCTCCGACTCCTATCGCCAGGGCAAGCGTGAGATCCTGTTCGAGGTCACGCCCGCGGGCGCCGCGCTCGGGGTCACGCGGGAGGACCTGGGGCGCCAGATGCGCCAGGCCTTCTACGGCGAGGAGGCCCAACGCATGCAGCGCGGACGCGAGGAGGTGAAGGTCATGGTGCGCTACCCGCTGGCCGACCGCCGCCAGGTCGGCGCGCTGGACGATTTCCGCGTCCGCTTGGCGAACGGCAGCGAAGCGCCCTTCGACGTGGTGGCGGAAGCCATCGAGGGCCGTGGCTCCGCGACCATCTCGCGCACCGATCGGCGCCGAACCCTGAACGTGACGGCCGAGATCGACGCGACGGTCACCGATGCCGGCAGTGTCTACGAGCACCTGGCCCAGGGTCCGCTGCAGGCCTTGGAAGCCCGCTATCCGGGATTCGGCTGGGAGGTCGGTGGCGAGCGCAAGGAGCAGGAAGAGACCCTCGGCGGTCTCTACAACGGTCTGCTCCTGGCCCTCTTGGCCATCTACGGTTTGATGGCCATCCCGTTCCGGTCGTACTTGCAACCCTTGATCGTGATGACCGCCATTCCGTTCGGGATGGTAGGGGCGCTGTTGGGTCACCTGATCATCGGCATGGACGCCAACGTGTTGTCGATGTGCGGCATGCTGGCGCTCGCCGGCGTCGTGGTGAACGACAACCTGGTGTTGGTGGACACGATCAACCGTCGCAGGCGCGAGGGCGGCGGCACGTTGCGCGACATCGTTTCGGAAGCGGGAGCCTCGCGCTTCCGGCCGATCCTGTTGACCTCGTTGACCACGTTCGCGGGACTGACCCCGCTCATGCTCGAGACCAGCTTGCAGGCGATGTTCCTGATCCCCATGGCCGTCTCGCTCGCCTTCGGCGTGTTGTTCTCGACCGTCGTCTCGTTGGTGCTCGTGCCCAGCCTGTACCTGATCCTCGAGGACATCCGCGCCGGGTTCCGTTGGATCTACGCCTCGGGACACGGCCTGATCCCTGCCGCGGCGGTCGCTCGGACCACGAAGTGATGGGGGACTCCCAAGGGGCCGCACCCCAATCGGCACCGCCGCGCTTCGCCGTGCCCGCGGTGATAGCGATCACGGTCGGGATCTGGAGCAGCACCTGGGTCGTCGTCGCCCATGGATTGGACGATCTGCCGCCGTTCACGGCGGCAGGTGTGCGCTTCAGCCTGTCGGCTGCGATCCTGTTGTTGATCGGCGGTTGGCTCGCACGCAAGGAGGGCGGCACACGCGCCCCCCTGCACCTGGTCGTCGTGCAAGCCACGTGCAACTTCGCCGTCCCGTACGCTTTGACCTACCACGCGACGATGGCGTTGCCCTCCAGCTTGGTCGCGATCCTGTGGGCGCTCTTCCCGGTCTGCACCGCATTGACCGCACCTCTGTTGTTGCCCAAGGAGACCTTCCAGGCGCGCCAATGGGTCGCCCTCCTGATCGCGGTGGCTGGCGTGGTGCTGCTCTTCCAGACCGACCTGGCCCAGTTGCAGGAACAACGGGAAGGGGTCGTGCGGTCCGCGCTCCTCCTGTTGTTGGCACCGCTGCTGTCCGCCCTCGGGACCGGATGGATCAAGCGCACCGGAGCGCAGGTCAGTTCGACGCTCCTGAACCGGGACGGACTCGTGCTCGCCGCCGCGCTCCTGATGGGCTGTGCCTGGGCGTTCGAGGGGGACCTGGAGGTGACCTGGACGCGCGGGGCGATCGGTTCGATCTTGTACTTGTCCCTGTTCGGCACCGTCGTGACGTTCGGTCTGTACTTCTGGGCCGTCCGCTACGCCCCGGTCTGGCAGCTGTCGATGATCGCCCTGATGACCCCGGGCATGGCGCTGATCCTGGGATCCATCCTGCGGGAGGAACCGATCACCCGCTGGACCCTGACCGGGCTAGGACTGATCCTTCTGGGTGTGGTGGGGGTCTTGCGCGGCGCGCGCCCCGCCAGAATCTCGAATCAAGACACGGCCTGATTCCTGTCGACCGGAGGTTCTTCCGGGACCCCCGCGGAAGCAAAATGACGGATGCTGAAGGTGTGGGGAGACTTCCGCTTGCACTCCGTGTTCCAATGGAACCAGAGGGCACTCCCCGCTGCTCGCACATGACATTCCGCCGTTCCTCCAAGCAAGGTTCCGTCGTCCACCGACTGGATCTAAAACGCACCCCACGCACCCTCCAGCGTTCGGGTGAGGAGCAGCGTGCCTACGACCCCGCATCCATGCGGCGACGGACGGCAGGCAGCCAGGGGCAGGACGCCGAGCAACTCCAACGGCAGGCGGAAGCGCTGCGGGCTGCCCAGGACCCGGCCAGCCGGCGTCGAGCGCCTTCCAGGCCGGACCCGCGCGCTCTGGACGAGGCCCCCGCGGGCAAGCTGCTGACGGGCTGGGAAGACCGCCGCTTGGCGGAAGGCCTGGCCGAGGCGGCCGATCGAGACGAACGCCAGCGCCTCGAGATCCAACGCCTCAAGCGCCGTCTCCAGAACCTGAACGATCAATACGAAGCCGAAGCAGCGGCCCGTGAGGCCGCCCAGGCCACCGTCCAGACCCAGACCAGGCGCCCTGCGGGGCAGCGACCTGCCGCCCAGATCGACAAGAGCCGACACGCTCTGATGGACCAAATCCTTCAAGCGAACCTCGAGCTTCAAAAAAGGATCACGTCGATTCGCCCTCCTGCCGAATAAGATGTGCGGACCAGGCTGAGACCACGACGGTCATGGCTGGCCGCACACGTAACGAGGGCACCGATGAGCGACAGTGAAGCGAACTCGGACGCTGGTGGCAAAGACCACGGCGTCCTGTATCTGGGAATCGACTTGGGCACGTCGCGGACTTCGGTCTGCGCCAGCAACGGCGTTCGGGAGACGGTGGAGTCCTTCGTGGGCTACCCCAAGGACCCCATCGCCCGGAAGCTGCTGAAGAAGGACGTTCTGTTCGGTGAGGAGGCGCGACAAAAGCGCCTCTCGCTGAATCTGCACCGTCCTCTCCAGCACGGCGTGTTGAAGTTCAACAAGGACGGCGCCGAGGAGAGCGAGGAGCTGCGTGCTGCTCAGGACCTCGTCAAGGAGATCGTTCGCCAGGCGCAACCGCGCGCCGACGAGCTGATCTACGCCGTGATCGGCGTTCCGGCGCAGGCCGGGATTCACAACAAGGACGCGATCATCGCGGCCGCGCGTGAATCCGTGGACTCCGTCATGTTGTGCTCCGAGCCCTTCTCGGTGGCGTATGGCCTCGAGATGCTCGAGGACGTGCTGGTCATCGACATCGGCGCCGGCACGGTCGACCTGTGCCGGATGCACGGCACCATGCCCGAGGACGCCGACCAGATCACTCTGACCACCGCCGGCGACTTCGTCGACGAGGAGTTGGCCAAGGAGATCACGGCAGCCTTCCCGGAGGCCCAGCACTCCACCCAGATGATCAAGTCGATCAAGGAGCGCCACTCCACCGTCGACAAGACCACCGGGTCGATCCAGGTCGAGTTGCCCGTCAGCGGCAAGCCGACGATGTTCGACATCACGACCTGCATGAAGACCGCGTGCGCGCGGATCGTTCCGCCGATCGTCGAAGGCCTCGGCCAGTTGATCTCGACCTTCGATCCCGAGTTCCAGGAGAAGCTGAAGGGACGCGTTCTGCTCGCCGGTGGCGGCAGCCAGATTCGTGGCCTCGACACGGCGATCCAGGAGTACATGCAGGAGTCCCTCGGCGGAGGCAAGGTGATCCGCATCGAGGAGCCGATCTACGGTGGCGCCAACGGCGCGCTGAAGATCGCGCACGACATGCCCGAGGACTACTGGGAACAACTGAAGTGATCGACTCCCCAGCGCGCGGACGGGCACACCGCGTCGCACGGGAATGGACTCGACAGACCGACGACAGAGACCGGGGCCGCTGATTCGCTAGGATCAGCGGCCCCGGTTCCCATTCCTCACCATGCTCGTACTCGCCAACGTCTCGAAGCTCTACGACGGTCGCACCGATCAACCCGAATCCCTGCACACGGGCGTCGACCTCGTCCTGAAGGCCGGCAAGGTCCACGCCGTCGAGGAGCACGATCCGCATCGCACGACCGGAGGCGAGGTCGAGGTGATCGATGCGTCCAAGTGGACGATCACGCCGGGCCTGATCGATTGCCACGGCCACATCACCGCTCTCGGTCTCGACGAAGGGTCGATCGACCGGAGCAACGAGCCGGGAGCCTTCATCTACGTCGAGAAGGTCCTGCAGCGCACGCTGGTCGATGGGGGCGTGACGACCATGCGGGACATCGGCGGCGCGACGCACGCGATGAAGCGCATGGTGGCGGACGGCTTCGTCATCGGCCCGCGCCTCAAGATCGCCATCTGCATGCTGTCCAGCACATCGGGACACGCCGACTTCCGCGGTCCGGACCGCTGCCACGCGACGCTCAGCAAGCTCTGGCCGCCTGGGCCCGGGCGACCCAGCAGCATCGTCGACGGCCCGTGGGAGGCGCGCAAGCGCGTGCGCGAACTCGCCGGCTGTGGGGCCGACCTGATCAAGCTGTGCACCAGCGCCGGAGTGGCGTCGCCTTCCGACGCCCTCGACGATCGGGACCTGCACCCCGAGGAGATCGCCGCGATCTGCGACGAAGCTGCGGCGCGCGGGCTGCGTGTGGCGGCCCACTCGCACTCGGCCGCAGGCTGCAAACTGGCCGTCGACAATGGCGTCCACGACCTCCAGCACATCTCGTTCCTGGACGAGGAGGGCATGGCCCGCGCCCATGCGCGCAACGCGACCGTCACGCCGACGTCGTGGGTCATCCATGAGCTCCAGACCGCGCCCGGCCTGTCCGACTTCGTGCGCGACAAGGCGCGCCAAGCCATGGAGAGTCACGCGCATGCGGTGGACATCGCCCGGCGCGGAGGTCTGCGCATTCTCGGTGGAACCGATCCGGTGTTGCCCGGGATGCACGGTCGCAACTTCATGGAGCTGGTCTACCTGGTCAAGGACGGCCTCGATCCGTTGCAAGCCTGGTGGGGGATGACCGGTCTGGCGGCCCAGGAGATCGGCCAGGACGACGCGGGCACGCTCGAGCCCGGACAGCGCGCCGACTTCCTGATCTGCACCGAGGATGTCCTGGCCGATCCGGGGCGCTTGGATCATGGCGCACTTCTCGAGGTCGTCCAGGATGGTCGCGGGCACCGACGCGGAGTACTCGGGATTCCCCAGCGCGATGCGATGACGACGGTGAACCACCTGCTCGGCGATCTGCCCAAGCCCTCCTAGCGCGGCTCTTCTCGTGCAGTGGAACGCAGCGGGGGAACGGGACGGTGCGGAACCCGCGGAGGCAGCGCGAACGTCACGCGACCGTCCGGTGCGCCGCCTGCGCGTGCTGGGGTTCCTCGCGTCCGGACCGATCGGCTGGGGCTTGCTCCAGTTCGGGAAGTCGCGGCCCGATCTGGTCGAGTCCATCTACGTCGACCACGTCTTCCCGCTGATGCGCGGATTGCTGAGCGTGCTGTTCTCGTGGTGGCCGATCTCGGCCGCCGAGGGTCTGATCGCGATGGCCTTGGGCTGGATCGGTTGGCGAGCGTTACGCGGGCTACGCGATGCAAGACGTGGGCAACGCTCCCTCGGGAACCTGATGTTGCACGCGCTGACGCAGATGCTGATGGCGACCAGCGTGCTCTACGCACTGCTGCTGCTGACCTGGGGCTTCACCAACGTGCGCCAGCCCTATGCGGTGCATGCGGGCTGGGAGATCCAGGCCGACGCGGACCCCGCCGAACTGGCGGATCTCGTGCACGACCTGGTGGCGCGCTGCAACGTACTGCGCCCCGGGGTCTCGGACGAGGACCTCGAGGTGCTGCTCGACCACGGCCGTCTCGATCCGCGCGTCGTGCGCGGTTTCGCTGCGTTGGCCGAGGAGGTGCCGGCCGTCCATGGCGGCTTGCCGGTGGTGCGCGTGCCCATGGCTGCTCGGCTGTTGACGCTGTTCCAGGTGGGCGGCATCTACTCTCCGTTCACGGGCGAGGCTCACGTCAACCGCGAGCCGCCTGTGTGGAGGCGCGCCTTCACGACGTGCCACGAGATCGCCCATCAACGGGGTTTCGCACGCGAGGACGAAGCGAACTTCATCGCGTACCAGGTGTGCGTTCGAGCGCGCGACGCCGCGTTCGAGTACTCGGGGACGTTCCACGCCATGCAGTACGCGTTGGGGGCGCTGCGGCGGTCTGCTCCGGAGCGCCACACCGCGGAGATCGCTCGCATCAGCGAACGGGTGCGGGACGATCTGCGCGCGAGCACCGAGTTCTGGATGCGCTGGAAGGGACCGATCTCGAAGGTGGCCCAGTCGACGAACGACCGCTACTTGCGCCTTCAGGGTCAGACGGCTGGGCGTGCCAGTTACGGCCGCATGGTCGACCTGATGCTCGCGGAACGCCGGGCTCGCGCCGCAGCCGGTGCGAGTCCTGCGCGCACGAGTAGCGACTAAGGCTTCGTGGTTCCGCCGAAGCGCGGGTGGGGCGCCATCGACACCAGCAACACGGCCCGTTCGGTGCCCTCGTTGCGCACCCCATGCGGCTCGCCGGGCGCCGACCAACCCAGGCCACCGGGAGCGACGTCCTGGGTGTCGTCGCCGATGGTGATGGACACCCGGCCCTCGAGCACGAAGTAGAACTTCGTCGCATCGGCGTGCTCGTGCACCTTCTGCTCCTGGCCCGGCTCCAGGCAATAGAGGTCGCAGAACATCTGCGCGTTCTCGAAGAGGTTGATCTTGTTCAGCTTCGCGTCCTGGAAGCTGGCCCGGCCGTTGGTGTCGAGGATGCCCATGGGGGCAGTCTAGCGCACGTCTCCGAACGAGACAGGGCGGGGGAGTCGGGTCCGCCTCAAGGGTGGGGACCCCCGGCGACGAACAATCAGACGTCCCTCCGCTGCCATGGCCGAATCTCCCACAGTCGCCTTCACGCGCTCACCGAGCGCCCTGTTCTCGCCCTCCGAGGTTCGCGCCCTGATGGACGTGGAGTTCGAACGAGCCAAGCGCTACGGCTACGCCGTGTGCTGCCTCAGCCTGCGTCCCGATCGATTGAGCGCGATCACGACCGTGCACGGCGAGCAGACGCGCCAGGAGATCCTGAACACGATCATCGAGCTGGTCCGTCGTGGCACCCGTGCCGGTGACCTGTTGGGGTACGTCGTCGAGGACCGCATCCTCATCCTGTTGCCCCACACACGGCTCCAGGAAGTGCGCTTCCTCTGCGACCGCCTCCTGGCCGAAGTGAAGACCGTCCGCTTCCAGCAAGAGGACGGGACGACTCACCGCATCACGCTGTCCATCGGCGTCAGCCACAACCAGAACCCCAGCGCCACGACGTTCGAGACGCTCGATCAGGTCGCTCAGGAGGGCTTGCAGGTCGCGGAGAACTCCGGCGGGGACCGCTGGGCCGAGACCGACCTGTACGACCTGTACGCGCCCAAGGCCCCGTTGCCGGTGGCCGCGCCCGCCCCGATCGCGGGTCCCTGGAACCAGGGGGACTATCGCCAACGGCTCGAGGACATGGTGGCCGCGGACGGCAACCTTGAGACCGCTGCGGCGGCGCTCGCCGAGGAGATCTTGAACCGGGCGATGGCGGAGACCCGTGCCTCACGGGAGGCGGAGGCTTTGGCCCGCGAACAGGAAGCGGGGGCCACCACGCCTTCGAGCGAATACGAACGCGAGATCGACCAGCTGCGCCGGCGCGTGGCCAAGCTGACCTCGTCGTTGGGGGTCACCGAACGGGAGCTCTCCCGTTTGCGCGAAGAGGGCTACTCCGAAGATGGCGTCGCCTCGCTCTACCGCACCGTCCAGGGCCTGGACTCCCAGGCCGACCACGGGGAGCTGCGCAAGGACCTGATGAAGAGCATCTTCCAGGCAAACCTGGATTTGCAGGTGCGCCAGGCCGGCTGAGCGGCTCTGTAGGCACTTGCGCGAGCGAACGTGCCCACGAAGACGAAATGAAGCCGCCCGGCAGCTCTGAAGGCTGCCGGGCGGCTTGTGTTGGGGAGCTGCTCCGGAGAGCCGCTCGCGGGTGGGGAGGTGAGCTCAGCGGGGATGCCGCTGCGAGCGCTCGCCCTCGCCCTCAGGGGCAGCTGTTGGTCGTCAACCCGTTCGAGAAGTTGAAGCCGGTGCCACCGGGACCCGTGGGGTCGCGGTACCAGAACTGCCAGTTGTAGGTCGTGCCGGGCATGATCGGACCGGAGCCCGAACCAGGCGAGACGAGATCGATCGGCTGGATCGCGTAGCCGATGAAGTCCGTCGCCACCGGGGGCAGGATGCGGAAGATCTGGGCGCCGTTGACACAGAACGTGCCATCGCCCAACAGGAACTGGCCCTGACCTTCACCGAAGATGAAGAAGCCGAACTCGTTCGGGGTCGCACCCAGAACGGTCAGGTTGAAGTTGTCGTCGGTGAGATCGAGACTTCCGCTGAAGCCGATCTGGGCGCCGTTCGAGAACGAGTTGGGGGACAGCGCACAGTAGTTCGTGGCCGCCTCGGTGCAGTCCTCGACGATCTTCCAGATCTGGCCGCCGGCCTCGACGATGTAGAGCTCCTTGTCGTTGTCCTCGTTGAACGTCGTGATCTGGGAGATCAGGCCGTTCACCGGGTCCAACTCGGACTCGCGGTCGACGATGTTCTCGAGCGCGGTTCCGGCACCGTTGAGCGTGCTGGTCCAGATGCTGCTCGAGTAGTGGTCGGCGTGGAAGTAGGTCCCGTAGAGGCCGGGGATCGAGCCGCGGTAGACGTAGCCACCGATGACCGAGAAGTGTCCACCCGCGCTCTGCGTGATGCTGCGCACCGGCTCGACGAACGGGCCGTTGGCGCATTGGCCGGGGTTGGAGCTGATCCCACCTTCGCGGCAGGGCCAACCGAAGTTCTCGCCGCCGGTGGAGGTGCCCGGCGCGTAGGAGACTTCTTCGCGTGCGTTCTGGCCGACGTCGCCGATCCAGATGTCGCCGTTGAGCGAATCGAACGTGAAGCGCCACGGGTTGCGCAGGCCCCACATCCAGATCTGGTCGTGACCGGCAACACCGACGTAGGGGTTGTCGGGCGGCGTGTGCGGGAAGGGGATGTCCACGTCCAGGCGGGCGATCGCGCCGAGGATGGTGTTCTTGTTCTGGCCGTTGCCGTAGGTGTCGTTGCCTCCACCGCCGTCGCCCAGGCTGACGTAGAGCTTGCCGTCCGGGCCGAACTGCAGGTCGCCACCATTGTGGTTGCTCGCCGGCTGGGTGACGGTGAGGATCGTGCCGACCGCGGTGGGCGACGCGACGTTCGAGGTGCTGTCGCCACCGAGCGCCTGGTACTCGACGACGCGCGTCTGGCCGCTGCCGCTCGCGTTGTAGCAGACGTAGAAGTGGCCTTCCTTCGCGTGACCGACGGTCATGTACTCGGGGTGGAAGGCGAGGCCGGTGAGGCCTTGCTCGTTCCCCGTGGAGACGACGCCGATGTCGATGAAGGGCGTGGTGAGGACCGCGTTGTTGTTCGTCCGGTCGATGATCTCGATGCGTCCGGTGTGACCTTCGGCGACGAAGAAGCGCGTGTCGTCGCCGACAGGCTGGGACATGGCCAACGGACGGGAGAATCCCTGGGCGACCAATTCGGTCGTCAGGTTCTGCCCGTAACTCGGGGCGGTCAGGAAGGACGCGGCCAGGCCGGTCGCCAGGGCGCTGGCCAGGAGGGTCGTGTTCGACATGGGTGTGATTGGAGAGGGATGGGTGCGAGAAGCTTCCGGCCATTGTCCCGGGCGCCGAGAGAGAGTGTCAAGGCGCAGACTGTGTCCGGAGTGAATCTAAGGCCCGGAGTGAATCCAGCGGCCGCTGGGGATGCTGGCACCGCGGGAGGACGGATCGCCAACGAGTTTATCCGGGCGACGTCGGAGGTCACGTACCACTGTGAGAAGATCTCCGCAAGGTTTGCGGAATCGCCCCGAAGTGGACCATTCGATCACGTTGCAGGCACTCAGCGGCCGCCGTCGGGGGCCTTCTTGGGCAGCTTGCCACCCAACGCTTCTTTGAGCTTGTCGCCGGCTTTGGTCTCGAGCTTCTGCTTCTCCTCCTCGACGATCGACTCGAGCTTCTGCTTCTCGTCGTCCAGCTTGGTTTCGAGCTTCTGCTTCTCCTCGTCGACCTTGGTTCCGAGCATGGACTGCGCTTGGTCGACGATGGAGTCGAAGGACAGTCCGCCTTGCAGAAGCGCGGTGACTTCCGCGGGCACTTCCGTATTGGCGGCCAGGAACGACTTCTTCACGAGTTCGTCGACGACCTCGGCGATCAGCTCTTCCGCTTTGCGCTTGCGCGTGGCCTGACCTTCCTCGGTGAGGTCGACGTCGAAGTCCGGCACCTTGAAGTGGTAGACCTCGGCGATGCCCGGTACGCCGCGCAGGTCGAACTCGGCCTCGACGCCAGCGATGTGGATCAGGTCCACCGCCAAGCCCTTGCCGCTTCCGCCAGCGTCTTCGGATCCAGCAGGCTCGGCAGCAGCGCCGCCTTCGAGTTGCTGGCGCAGGTGCTGCACGATCGGGACGAGGTTCGAGTGCTTGCCGTGCTGAACGACGCGCAGCTTGAGCCCGGTCAGGTTGATGCGCGGAACGCGAACCGTATCGCCGAGCAGCGACATCGTGTCGACCTCCACGGACGCTTCTCCCAGGTCGAGGAAGGCGGGACCGTCGAAGCCCTTGGGGTTCTGCACGACGAGGTCCTCGAGGCCGACCTTGGACCGACCCAGGCCCAGACCGAGCTGGACTCCGCCGAGCGTGGTGGGAACGCCTAGCGCGGTGGTGCCTCCGAACTCGACCGCCGTGCGCGCGGCGGGTTTGACGGACACACCGATGGCGATGGCGAGGGCGATGAACAGGACCAGACCCAGGAGGGTGAGGCGGATCACGAGCTTCTTCATGCGCACAGGCTAGCCCGCCTGCGCACCCGTTCCATCTTTCGATCGTGACGCTTTGTGAGTTCTTGGTCGACGGGCCGCAGGGAGCGCTGCCTGCCACGTCGCCGGACCCGGACGTGCGTTCCTGAAACGTGAACGGGGCCGGAGGATCCTGCGATCCTCCGGCCCCGTCTCTGGGTCTTGGAACCCGGATCAGTCGCAGTAGGTGACGGTCAAGCCGGCGGAGAGCCCGGCCTGGATCGGCGTCGAGCCGTCACGGTAGATCAACTGATACGTCTTCGTCTTGCCGACATCGGCCGGCAGCACCGTGTGGGGGATGCTCAGGTTGCCGCTGCCGTCGATGAAGACGGTCGCCAGGCGAATCAGCGGGGGCAGCACCACCAGTCGTCCACCGAGCCAGGTGAGGTCCATCGTGCCGACGCCCTCGAAGAGGACGGCGATCTGGTTCGGCGCGGCGCCGGTGATCTCGAAGGTGAATCCACCGCCGGAGACCGAGGGCGTGCCGGTCGTGGTCAGCACCGGGTACTCACCGTTGCCTCGCTGCTTCGCGATGCCGTAGGGGAACGGCGGCGTGCAGGCCGTGGTGTCGAGTGCGACCGTGGTGATCTCCATCTCGACCGGAGCGCTCTTGCCGTGCAAGAGCCACTGGTCGTAGGCGGTCTGGCCGTTCGTGTTCGTCGTGTTCTCGTTCAAGAGGAACTCGATGTACTCCTTCGATGTCGTCTGGTGGTACAGGCGCACAACGGCCGAACTGGCGAAGATCGGGATCGGGAAGGTCGTGTCGTCCCAGTGCTGGTTGTCGGCGTAGGTCGCCCCGACCACCGGAGCCTGGACCGCATCGAAGTTGACGCCGTTGTAGCCCTGCGGGGGGATCCGGTTGTCCTTCTCGATCGTGTTGTTGAGCACGAAGTGGAACGATTCGCCGGCGGCGTTACCGGTCAAGGACGCCACGTTGGCGTCGAGGCCGTGTTTGATCTCGTAGACCGTCGTGTTCGCCGTGTTCAGGGTGGCGGTAGCGGCGTTGTACCCGCCGTTCTTCTGAATGGTCTGACCGAAGGCGTCCTTCCAGTCGATGCTGATCCACATGCGACGGCCCTCGCCGTAGCCCGTGGGCAGCTTGTGGCCGGTGCGGTTGACGACGCGCACGTGCAAGTTGCCGCCGTCGGCCCAGGCACTCAGGTCCGCAGCCTCCTGGAGGAAGGCGACGTTGCGTGCGACAGCCGCGTCGGCCTCGGACGAGCTGATGCCGGCGTCGAAGGGGAAGAGATCCTGGACCGCCTTGATGACCCAGGAGTTGGCGCCGAGGAACGTGTGCTCGTTGATGTCGGGGCGCGAGGTCAGGCCGAACGCACAGGCCAGGCTCTCGACCGTGGGCATGTGGCAGTCCTGGCAGGAGGCGACCTCGGTCAGGGTGCCACCGAAACGGCCGCCCACGTCCTGGGGCGCGATGGCGAACACCGACTGCTCCCACTCGCTGAACGTGCGCTCGACGGGGAACATGTCCGTCTTGCTGAAGGTCGCGTGCGGTGCGTTCATGGTGTTGACGTCGTACGTGCCACCCGGCTGGGCGTCGTAGACGGGGTTCGACACGTCGTGGCAGTTCGCGCAGAGGCGCGATTCCTGGTGGAACGGCGAGGCCAGGGTTCCATGCAGGTGGATGTTGTCGTCGAGGCCGTAGGGGCCACGGCGCTGATCGTCGGGATCGATCACGTACTGGCCGGTGTGCGCATCGGCACCCGGGGCCAGGGACAAGCCGGCGAGGACCGCCACGTCCTCGATCGGGCTGACGCCGGCGGTGTACACGGGATCGACCATGCGGTGGCAGATCGAGCAAGACACGCCGTCCTGGTCGATGCCGAACGGCTGCAACCCGGAACCGTCCGCGGGGGTCGCGTGGCCCTCGAGGAACCCGCCCGGCGTGTGGCAGCGCATGCAGTACGTGCCCGCTTCGGGTGCGTCCTGGTTGGCGATGGCGAGGGCGGCCCAGAAGATCGGGTCGCGCGTGGCCTGGGCCATCATCGAGCCCTTCCAGTGAGCGTAGTGCCCGTCGCCGAAGGCCCCAGCATCCTCGTGACAGCCCTGGCAGTTCTGGGCCTCCAGGAGGTTGTCGGCCATCGAGCCCGGCTGGCTGCCGGGGAGGGTGAAGTCGTTGGCCGTGGTTCCCACGGGAACCATGACCGGAGCGATCGCCTGTGCGGCGGCGAGCAACGAGAGCACAAGGGAGCTACCGAGGAGAGTTCGGCGGCCCTTGCCAGATGAGATCTGGAGCATGGGAGAGTCGATTGGCGTCGAGTCGAGAGAGAAGTCGGGGAGGAGTTCCCCCTATGGATGTACCGGGTTTGGAGCGCGGAAGCGGGGCTGGAGAAGGTTTTCTTCCCAAGCCGAGACACCGCGAGAGTCCTCGCCCGGTCCTCGGACGTGCCGACCGGCGGAACGGTTCCCCAGGTCTTGGCAGTCCTTCGATCCGACACACTTTCATCGCATCTCGATGTACGCACCTATTCGAACTTCTGATTCCCCCTCCCTCTCATCGCAGCCGTGGTCGCGCCATGCCCAGCATGGCAGGCTCGCCAGGGCCGGAACGGCCATTCTGGCCGTCACGTTGGCCTCGATGGCTTCCGCAGCCCCGGTGCTGAGCGTCTCCCAGGGCCCCCTGGCCGAGCCTCGCGAGGAGGTCGCGCCACTGGAAGAGACCTCCCACCACACGTTCGCCGTCGACCTGGGCATGACGGTCGCCGTTCACGGACCCCGCTCGAAGAGGCCCCATCTACAGGCCCGTGGCGTGCCGATGGGGGCCCGCGTGGTCCTCTGGATGGCTCCGACCCGCACCGAGCGCGAGCTGGTGCCGCAGGCTTCAGCGCACCTGGACCTCGGTCAGGGCCAAGTGGTCGGCATGGGCGTGGCCGACGGGGGTGGGGTCGTGAGCTTCGCCCATGCTCTGTCCGCCACGGGGGGCTGGACGTACCGCGCGGTGCTCCTGCCCCAGCCGGGGATCCCTGTGGCCCAGGTCGGCGCACCGTTGGGTCCGACGGGCGGGACCGGTTGGGGATTCCATGCCCCGCAGACCGGCGAGATCATCGTCACGGAGTTCATGAAGGATCCCGTCCTCGTGACGGATCAGTTCGGGGAGTACATCGAGCTCTGGAACACCGGGCCCGTGGACCTCGACATCTCGGGTTGGATCCTGTCGGACATGGGCAGCGATTCGCTGGTGCTCGACAACGGTGGGGCCCCGATGATCGTCCCGACGCGCGGTCACCTGGTGATCGCGCGTGAGGTGGCGCCGGTGTTCAACGGCGGCATCGTCGGTGCGCTCGAGTACGTCGGCATGACCCTCTCGAACGCGGCGGACGAGATCGTCCTGTCCCGGCCGGATGGGACCGTCGTCGACGAGGTCGTCTACCTGGACGGCCCGGACTGGCCCGAGGCACCGGGTCTCTCCATCGAGCTGCGCCAGAACCGCCTGGGCACGCGGTGGAACGACCTGGTCGAGCACTGGTGCCTGGCCGACACCTTCTATGGGCTGGGCGACAGCGGTTCGCCGGGGGAGTTCAACGGGTTCTGCCCCTGAGGGTCGGTGGGGCGATGCTGCACGTGCCTCGCGCGCGCACCTCGCCTCGAACGGGAACGACCGGGCGCTGTGTAGCGTCCGGTCGTTCCATCGCTCCGAGGAGCGGCCTAGGCCATCCTGAAGATCAGGAGCCCGGGACGCGCTTCACGTGCAACACCCAGTCCTGCCCGACCAGAGCGGGCGGCTCGGGCAACGGGAAGGGCGCGCCGGACGGGACGGGGATATGAGCCCCCACGAACCCGCCGCTGCGCGGGTTCCACCAACGGGCATTGTAGTTCCCGGTGGCGTCTCCCAAGGACAGCTGGCCCGTGCCATCCGCCTGCGGCAGGTAGATGGAGTAGCACGCGCCCTCCTGGGCCAGGACCTCGGCGCCGCCCAGGAATCCGTTCTCGCCGGTGACCAGATGATCGGCCGGATCCATGCGCCAGAAGGGCGTGTTCTCCTGCAGGTAGGAGCGCGCGTACTTCATGTAGCGCCACATCTGTTGGCGGGTGCGGAAGTCCTCGAGCTTCATGTCGCCGCCGAGGGGCAGCTCGTGATACCCCGCGTACCATTCGATCTGACCACCCGAGAAGTACACGTCGTAGAGCACCGACTTGCGCAGGCTCACGGCGTTGTTCGCGTTCAGGCCCAGGTCCCAGGGACCGTTCTCGTCCATGTCCAGGATCCACGTGCGGCCCGCCTGGGACGACTGCTGGAGCCATTCCTCGACCTGTCCTTCAGCCAGGTCCGGGCTGTACTGGATCGACGTCGCGCTGAAGCGTGAGTCACCCAGGATCTCCACGTAGTCGCTGAAGTCGTTGGGCAGCGTGTGTACGGCGATCGGGTGATCGTAGGCGTCGTGGAAGTCCAAGTAGTCCGCCATGTCGCGCAGGGTCTGCACGGGGAAGGCGTTCTCTTCGGACAGGTTCCACTTGATGCCGAGGTTGTGCCCGAAGCGCGCGACGAGTTCGCGGAACATGAGCTTGCGCTCGATGCCCAGAACGCCACCGTCGAGCCAAGCACGGTTCCCGATCTCGGTCTCGGCCAGCACCATGTGCAGCAGGATCCCCTTGCGCGTGGCGTGGTCCAGGACCTTCTCCCACTGACGCATGCGACTCACGTCGTAGTGGCGCTTGTCGAACGAGTCGGTGCCGTACCCGATGAAGGGGCAGGTCTCCTGACCATCGCCGCCCAAGTTCATGGGCAAGAAGTAGACGGAGTTCACGCCCTCTTTGGACAGGTAGTTCAAGGCGCCGATGAGGCCCTTGCTGTCGGTGCCCGTCGATTGGGACACGAAGTGGGGGTCGCCGATCTCCCAGTCGCGCACGTGGGGCGCGTAGGTGTGGATCAACCCCAGGTTGCCGTTGTCCTGGATGTCGTCGAAACCGGCGTATCCCATGAGGTTCTCGGGACTGTCGGTACCGCCCTTCAGGAAGAAACCCCCGTCGACATGCTTGAGATAGCGGGCGCCGACGTAGTCCAGGCGCCCCTTGCCCAGGAAGCCCTCGGCCTCGGGATCGACCGGAAGGACGCCGAAGGAGCCACTCGCACCATGAAAGTGAGTTGCAGTCCCGGAGTCGAGAGCCTCGTGCAGCGCCGCGCGCGTCATCGTGCGGAAGATCGTGGTGTACGACCACAGGCCGCCTTCGTCGGGTGCGAAGCGCACGCGCCAGACGTCGCCGCTGGAGCCACCTTCGCCGTCCCCGTCGTAGAAGCCAGGAATGTCGTAGGTCTGACCGTTCGGGCCGGTGAACTTCACGACCAAGCGGTAGTCCAGGAACGGGTTCGGGTCGTCCGCGGCCTCGTGCGTCACCGGACCGTGGAACACGATGTCCATGGGGTGCCACGCTTGCAGCGCGCCACGAATCTGGCCTTCCTCACCTTCGACGTTGATCGGGAGGAAGACCTCGGTCGAGCGACCTTCGCCTCCGGCCTCGGTGACCGTCAAGGACACGGGGTAGGCGATGCCGCCCAGGAACGCGACCTGAACCACCGGGTCCGTCTCGGTCGTGCCGTTCGTGAAGCGACCGCCGCGCAGGTCCCAGAAGTACGTCAGGTCGTCGCCGTCCAGGTCGAAACTGTCGCTCGCGTCCAGCGTGATCAGCGTGCGTTGCGTGGTCACGGGCGAGACGACGTCGGGCGTCGCGCGCACGCGCGGCAAGGGCCGACGGTTGGGCTGCTGAATGGGGGAGGCCGGTTGGGCGATGCTCTCGGCGCCCGGTGTCCCAGGGCGGTAGAGATGAAAACGGTCCATTCGGAAGTTGGTCGAACGTCCGCTGAACTCGATGCGGTGCTGCCCGCTCGTCAGTTCGTAGGAGGCCGGGGGCTTGTCGTGCTCGGACAGTTCCAGGTTGGTCGCCCAGGTCCAGGTGTTGGACTGCCAGGAGAAGACCTTCTGCCAGGGACCCGCATCGATGCGGACCCAGACATCGTTCTCTTCCGTGGAGTCGGGATGATCGTGGTGGTTGCGAATGCGCAGGTTCCACGTTCCGGCTTCCTGGAGTTCGAAGTTGAACCCGAAAGGATCGTGCGCCGGTTGGGCGAAGTAGTTCGGACCCTGCCAGCGCAGGTAGGAACCACCGGTGCTGCCAGCGACAGTGGACTCCTCGACCCAGTTGCCGGCGGCGTCCCCGCCCTCGAACTCGATGACCAGGATTCCGTCTTGCTCCTGGTAGAGGGGTTCCTGGGCCCACGTGGTCCCGGCCAAGGCCAGGGCCGCGATTCCGCGGGTGCACCATCGGCGCACGTCGTCCTTCCACACTTCTCGATCGATTCGCTGATTCATGCTGCGCTGGTCCCCTCCGGGATGCTCGCCAGGCCTCCCGGGCCTCGCAGTGGACCCATTCGGCCACCTGAGGGTTGTTCCTTGATGCCGGTTGGGTTCCCCGAACGGGACCGCGGGATGGGGGCAACGGCGGCCCAGGAGCGTGTGGTGCGTGCCCCACGACGATCCACGGGTCTCGGTCCTGGATTCCGGACGCGCGCCTGCCTACAACCCGTGCAAGCCTCTCCTGCCCGACCCCCTATGACCGACCTCACGCCCTCCGCCGCTTCCGCGAGCGCCTCCAGCCCCAGCACCCAGGCCCACCTTCGAACGGACACTGCCGTTTGGGATGCCGTGGCGCTCGAGGGGCGTCGCCAGGAGGATCAGCTGGAACTGATCGCTTCCGAGAACCACGCTTCGGCCGAAGTCATCGACGCGATGGGCAGCGTGCTGACGAACAAGTACGCCGAGGGCTATCCGGGCCGACGTTACTACGGGGGGTGCGAGCACGTGGACACGGTCGAGGACCTCGCACGCGATCGAGCGCGCGCGTTGTTCGGTGCGGATCGCGCGAACGTGCAGCCTCACAGCGGAACGCAGGCCAACGTGGCCGCGTTGATGGCGCTCTGTGATCCGGGCGACCGCGTCCTGGGCCTCAGCCTCGATCACGGCGGGCACCTCTCGCATGGTCACCCGAAGAACTTCTCGGGCATCTTCTACGAGTTCCACGCCTACGGTTTGGATCGGGAGACCGAGCGCATCGACCTGGACCAGGTCCGCGATCAAGCCAAGCAGGTGCGCCCCAAGGTCCTCCTGGCCGGAGCGTCCGCGTACTCCCGCACGCTCGATTTCGCCACCTTCGCCGAGATCGCTGACGAGGTCGACGCCGTGTTGATGGTGGACATGGCGCACATCGCCGGACTCGTCGCCGCAGGGGTCCACCCTTCGCCGGTTCCGCACGCGCCGGTCTGCACGATGACCACGCACAAGACGCTACGCGGTCCCCGCGGAGGCATGATCGTGTGCCAGAAGGATCGGATCGTACGCATCAACAGCACCGTGTTCCCGGGCAGCCAGGGTGGTCCGTTGATGCACGTCATCGCCGCCAAAGCCATCGCGCTGCGCGAAGCCGCGACCGATGCGTTCCGCGCCTACGGCCAACAGGTCGTCGCCAACGCGCAAGCGCTCGCGACCGGCTTGATGGCACGCAACCTGCGACTCGTGTCGGGCGGCACCGACAACCACCTGTGCTTGGTGGACGTCTCGCCGTTCGGACTCTCGGGTGCCGAGGCCGAGGATGCCTTGCACCGCGTCGACCTGACCTGCAACAAGAACATGATCCCTTTCGACCAACGCCCGCCGATGGAAACGTCGGGGGTGCGCCTCGGAACGGCGGCCGTGACGACTCGCGGCATGGGCGTCGACGACATGACGCGCATGGCGGATTGGATCGCCGATGTGCTGTCCGCTCCCGCGGACGATGCGGTCCTGTCACGCGTGAAGGGCGAGGTCGCCGACATGGCCCGCGCGCATCCGATCTACCACTAGACGCGGTGCGGAGCGACCGCGACGGCACGGTGACGCAGTCTCAGTACAAGAGCGGCCGGCTTCGCGAAGTCGGGACTCGCTCCGACCGTTCGCGGGTGGATCCACGGGTCTCCACGCGCCGTACGGTTCGAGCGCGGGGCCAGCCCCGCGGCTCGGCTCCCAGGTCGTTCCCGCGCTCCCAACCCGGAGCCTTGTCGCCCTTGTCACGAGCGACATCCGACCCGTGTCCGTTTCAGGCCGCGCGCTTGTAGCCGAGGTCCTTCAGGACTTTCAGCACCTCGCTCCACGTGGGGAACGGGCGACTGTGGACGCGCTTGTAGTCGTCGATGGCCGTGATGAAGGCGATGACCTCCGCGTCCATCTGGTCAGGCTTGATGACAGCGGCCTTCTTCTTGGGGGCCGGCGAATCGCTGTTCTTGGTCGTGTCGGAACTCATGGTGATGGGAGGGATCGAGTCAGGCGGCCAGACATTCGTCGGCGGGGCGTTCCGCGGTGGAGCGGGCGTCAGTGGACATCAAGGCACGCGCCCGCAAAGGCGCCGTCGTGCGGTTGACCTGCTCGCAGAGGTCCTTGAATTCATCACCCTTGCGCAGGTTGCAGGGCTCGGACTGAACGCCTTCCGCGACGCCACGCAGGAAGGAGGTCAAGCGGTAGGCCGGGCCCGCGATGCGGTGGGTCATGAGGATGCCGAAGGCCAGAACGACCGGCGTGGTGACCGCCACTGCCAGGAAGAACGCCTTCAGGGAAACGGCCGCAGCGGGCGCCGCGAGGTCTCCGCCGCCTGCAACATCACGTGCAGCGAACTGCAAGAACGTCGAGGCCAGAAGGAACTGCAGCAGCTGGCCGAGGAGAGCCAGGCCGAGGAACGTGCCGGTCAGACGAAGCTGAAAGCCAGGGCGGGACAGTTTGTTGAGTCTACGGGAGCGCATGGGATTGGATGGATCGGTCCCCACGGGCTCCATTCTTGAGTCACTCCGCAATCTGAAGGTTGCGGCGGGTGAGCTTCAGATCGGCAGACCCTTGGTCCGATGCCATGGACAAGGTCCCGATGTCTCATCGGGGGTTCCTCCCATGAACTGTATTCCTCAACGACCCGACGGCGTGCGCCAACCGCGCTGCAAGAGCCGGTCCGGCATGACGTTGATCGAGCTGGCCCTCGCATCCAGCGTCGTCGTCATCGCGATTCTCGGCGCCCTCGGCGCGGTCACGTCGTCCTCGGACCTGACCTCCTCGACCCGCGAAACCACCACAGCGCTGGCGGCCGCCCAACTCATGATGGAGCGCTTGCACGGCACTCCGTGCGAAGAGGTGTGGGCGCGCTACAACGACCTGCCCTTGGACGACCTGGATGCTTCGGGCACCTCGACCGGATTCGCCGTCGAAGGGCTCGATGCGCGCAACGGCGATGCCGACGGCCTGGTCGGGCGCATCGTGTTGCCTTGCCCGGCGGGTCCCTTGTCGGAACTCTGGGTGGACCCGAGCCTCGGCATGCCCCGCGACCTGAACGCGGACGGTGTCCAGGACGCGGACGATCGTTCGGGGGACTACTCCGTCCTGCCTGTGCGTGTGCTCGTGGAATGGCGTGGCCGCTCCGGAGACCGCACGATCGAGCTCGCAGGAGTCCTGGGGGTGCGCCGTTGATGCACCTCCAACGCACACGTCGCTCCGGTTTCACTCTGGTCGAGCTGATGATCGGACTCCCGATCCTCATCATCGTGGTGGGGGTCGCCGGACTGGCAGCCCAGCGCGGGACCGAGGCCTTCGGGCAGAGCACCGCGATCGATGCCCTGGATCGCAGGGCCGGACGCGCCATGACGGCCATGACCGAGGCCCTGCACGGCAGCGTTTCGACCGGGTTCCTGCCGGATCCTGTCGGCAACTTCGGCAGCTCGACCCTGACCTTCCAGCGTCAAACCGGCTACGTGGCCGGTGCCGCGGTTCTGGGGACTCCCGTGCGCATCGAACGCGTGGCCGAGCCCGCGGATCCCGCGAACGGGGTCGATGACGACGGCGACGGCCTGATCGACGAGGGCATGATCCAGATCGTCACGGACGTAGGCGGTCCCGACGAAGAGACCCGCGTCGTCTGTCGCAACGTGGCGTTCCTGCTCGAGGGGGAACTGCCCAACGGGGTCGACGACAACGGCAACGGCCTCATCGACGAGTCCGGCCTCTCCATTCACCGCCAAGACGGCTACATCACGTTGCGCCTCACGGTGGTCACGCCTTTCCAGAACGCGGGTCTGATCCGCACGATCGAGAGCTCCATCGGGCTCCGCAACTAGAGGTTCATCCGCATGCATCTTCATCGAGAACATTCCGATCCGAAGCGAGGGGGCGCCCTGCTGGCTGCCGTCGTTCTGGTCGCTCTCCTGGCGGCGTTGGCAGCGGCCGCGCTCACGTCCAGCACCAGTTCCAGCATGGAGATGAGCGTGGCGCGGGATCGCGTGCGTTCGCTCTACGCAGCGGAAGCCGGACTCAACGAAGCACTCACGGAACTGCGCACCTCGGAAACCCTGGGTACGCCCCCGGCCGCAGCGTTGGGCACCGCGAACGCGCCCATCGAGCTCAGCCAGGGGTCCTACTATTCGACGATCACGGACAACCTGGACGGGACGTTCACCGTGCTCTCCGTCGGGCGCGCTGGTCTCCGCGAACGCGCCCTCGAGTCCACGGTGGCACGCGTGGGGGGCGGCATCTTCGACAACGCCATCTTCGCTGGCAACTCGTCGGGGGATCCCGCCTACGAACTGGAATTGGGCGGCGTCGGAGGACAGGCCGATTCCATCGACGGCAACGTGTATTCCGGTGGCGATTTGACCATTTCCGATGATGCGGACGTCACGGGCGCAGCATCTGCGTCGGGTGGAGTGGCGGGCAACTCCGGTGACGGAACCTCGGGTGGCGTGGCTCAGCCTGTCCCCGACATCGCGGGAATGGCCTACGAACTGAACAACGACTATGACGTCGGAGCCCTGTTCGCGGGCGCCGAATGGAAGTCCGACGATGCCGGCGGTCGCGCCTGGCAAGTGCCCGAATCCAACCCCGCCCACATCTTCCGACGCGATCCCAACGACCGGCAGACCGAGATCGACAACACCGACAAGGTGGACTACTTCCTGGAGGACCCGTACGAAACGGTGCGCCGGGACCGGGACTGGGACGGCACGGACGCCTTCGAGATCACGCTCACGGGGGATGCCACGGACAAGACCTTCTTCATCGATGGCAACCTGTGGATCCACAACAACCCGACCTACTCGTTCAAGTTCACCAACTCGAGCGGAGACCCGATCCGCCTGACGTTCGTGGTCAAGGGCAACATCGTGTTCTCGGACAACCTCTTCTATCAGAACGAGGCGACCGACGGCGTGGTCTTCATGGCGATGGAGGACGAGAACGTCCCGGACTCCGGCAACATCTACTTCGGTGACCCGCGCGGCGGAACGATCGAGACGATGTATGGATTCATGTACGCGGAGAACGATTTCGTGGACATGAACCTGTCCGCCTCCGGCTCCAAGAACGTCATCGTCAACGGGAACATGACCGCGGGCAATCACGTGAGTCTCAACCGCAACTACATGAAGAACGGGGTCGAGCAGCACTCACGACTCGAGGTCAACTTCGACGATCGCATCAGCTCCGGTGCCCTCACGCTGCCCAGTCTGCCCAGTTGGGCGGGTTCGGCTGCCGGCTTCCAGGTCGTGTCATGGCGCGAGGTTGCAGCGCCTTGACGTTCCTTCCGCTGCTCCTGCTCCTCCCCGCTCTGCAGGGCGTGGACGAGCCACGTGCGTCCTACATCGAGCCCGCTCCGTTCACCGAAGAGGTGACCGGCGTGCTCGATTCGGCGGACGCCCGAGGTCTGGCCTGGGTGCGCGGCGAGCTCGCCGTGCTGGGTCCCGAAGCCGCAGCGGCTGTGGCCGGCTGCATCGATCGCGAAGGCCTGGACCCCGGACTTCGCCGGACCCTGTTGGAGACCTTGGAAGGCTGGCCCTTGGACCGCGTCGTCGGTTCTTTCGCTGCGTTCCTCGATCCGGAGCCGACCGAGTCCGCACAGCGCTGGCTGCTCGGCCAGCTGGCGGACCACGGGCAGGGCCGCGTCCTCGGGACGTACCTGGCTTGGATCTCCAGCGCACCGCAGGCGCCGCACCTACGGCACCCTTCGTTCCAATCCCAACTCTCGGCGTCCATTCGAGCCCTGGGCCTGCGACACCCGAGTGCTTTCGAATCGGCCTCAGCTTGGCTGGACGAGGTCGCGCCCACCCTGATGCCGACGGTGTCCGAGGCCATGCTGGCCTCCGCCGGAGAGCGCGCCTGTCCAGCCTTGGAGGCTTCGTTCGGTCGAGATCCTTTGATCGATCGTGCTTTGCTGGTGGCGGCCCGCAACCTGGACGCGCGGGTGGCCAGCCGTGGAATGGACGAACTGCGCAAGTTCGTCCTGCTCGGGCTTTCGTCCGCCGACGCCAAGACACGCACCGAGTCCGCCTACGCCTTGGCCAGGTTCGGTGACCTGGACTCGCTGACCCAGTTGATCGGTGTCCTGGAAACCGAGTCCGATGGTCGCGCGCGACGAGCGCTGGAACGCGCCGTGCTGGGACTGAGCGGAATGCGTTTCACGGGCGACCTGGACCGCTTCCAGGACCACCTGAACTCCGAGCGCGCGTGGTTGCAGGACACCTTGCCGACCGTCTTGGAGCAGGCTCTCGGCGACCAGGTCGCCCTCGCGATTCCGGCCTTGCGAACGTTGGCGGGCAAGCACCTGCACCGCCAAGTCCTCAGCGAGGCGCTGGTTCCCGGCCTGCTGCATGCGGACCCCGTGATCGCAGCTGCGGTGGCACGTGCGCTGGGGGACCTGGGACACCCACCGGCCATGCAAAGCCTGGTCGAGCAGGTCGATGCCGGGGACACCCTGGTCCGGTCCTGTGCCCAATCCGCCCTGGCAAGACTCTCCGGTCAGAGCTTCGGCGATGCCCCGCAGGCCTGGTGGAACTGGATCGCAGGCAGTTAGGCCCAGGGAGCGCAGCGCTCTGGGACGGCCCGGTCACTCCGCGGCACGGCCCCGTGCGAGCGCCGCACGCATCTTGGCCTCGTTGGGGGCCTCGATGATTCCGACCTCGGTGATGATGGCCGTCACCAGAGCTGCGGGCGTGACGTCGAACGCCGGGTTGTAGACCGCCACGCCATCCGGCGTGATCTGCTTGCCCAGGCCATTCACGATCTCGCTCGGGTTTCGCTGTTCGATCGGGATGTCGTCGCCCGAGAGCAGATCGGGATCCACCGTCGAGAGCGGTGCCACGCAGTAGAACGGGATGCCGTGGTGCTTCGCTGCGATCGCGACCCCGTAGGTGCCGATCTTGTTGCACACGTCGCCCGCCGCGGTGATGCGATCGGAGCCGACGAACACCGCGTCGATCTTGCCCTCGCCCATGACGCGCGCCGCCATGCCGTCCGTGATGACGGTCACGTCGATGCCGGCCTGGCTCAGCTCCCACGCCGTGATGCGCGCGCCTTGGAGCAAGGGACGCGTCTCATCGGCGAAGACGGCGACCCGTTTGCCTTGATCGTGGGCGGTGTAGACCGGCGCCAGTGCGGTGCCCATGCCAGCGGTCGCCAGAGCGCCTGCGTTGCAGTGGGTCAGAATGGTCTGACCGCTGGAGATGAGCGTCGCCCCGAACTCGCCCATGCGGCGACAGCGATCGGCGTCGTCGTCGCAGATCGCCTTGGCCTCCAGGTGCAGTGCGTCCAGCACGGCGGCTCCGTCGGCGGCTCCCGCGAGTCCCTTGGCGAAGGCGCGCATGCGATCGAGAGCCCAGAACAGGTTGACGGCCGTCGGCCTCGAGGTGGCGAGTTCATCAGCAGCCGCCAAGGCCGCCTGAATCGCCTGGTCAGCGTTGCCTGCGGCATGCTCCTGAACCCCCAGCACCACGCCGAACGCAGCGGAGACTCCGATCGCGGGAGCGCCGCGCACGGCGAGTCGGCGGATCGCGTCGACCATGTCCGGCACGGTGCGGACGTCGATGTCCTCGTGGCGGGTCGGCAGCAAGGTCTGCTCGATCATGCGAACGTGGCCGTCGGGCCCACCGATCCACTCGAGGGTGCGGGGATGTTTCGTCATCAACCGAGCTTCTCTTGGAGGCGTGCGTCCTTCTTGCGGACGTCCTCGGACTGGCTGGCTCGGTGCGCTTCGACGCGAACCGCCAGGGCGGGATCGCCCAGGGCCAGCAAGCGGGCGGCGAACAGGGCGGCGTTGACCGGGCCACCGCGGTTCGCTCCGAACGTCGCCACCGGAACTCCGCCCGGCATCTGAACGGTCGAGAGCAGGGCGTCGAGACCGCCGAGCGGCGGGTTGTCCATGGGAATGCCCAGGACGGGGAGCGAGGTGTGGGCCGCGACGACGCCGGCCAGGTGGGCCGCGCCTCCCGCTGCACAGATGAACGCGCCGACGTTGCGCTCGCGTGCGCTCTCAACGAAAGCCACCACGTCATGGGGCGTGCGGTGGGCGGACATCACGCGCGCTTCGAACGGGATGTCCAGTTCGCGCAGGATGTCGAGGCAGCCCTCGAGGCGGGGAAGATCGGAATCGGATCCCATCAAGATGGCGACGTTCATGCGGAAACTCCTTCGGGCAAAGCGCCGGTGATGCGCTGGCAGATTTCGACGTAGCTGGAGCCGACCTGCGCGAGGATCGCGGGGTCCAGCTCGGGTGCGGGGTAGTTCTTGTTCCAGTCCAGCGTTTCCAGGTAGTCGCGCAGGATCTGCTTGTCGTAGCTCGGCGGCGAGATGCCAGTGCGGTACCCGTCCTTGGGCCAGAAACGGCTCGAATCGGGGGTAAGGGCCTCGTCGATGAGCATCGGTTCCCCGTCGCACGTGCCCAATTCGAACTTCGTGTCGGCGAGCAGGATGCCGAGGTCCGCCATGACTTCGGTGCCGCGCTTGAAGAGCTCCATGCAGACCCGTTCGCCGTGCTCGTAGCGTTCCGCGCCAACGAACTCGGCAGCCTGGGAGGGCGTCAACGGGCGGTCGTGCTCCTCCTCCTTGGTGGTCGGCGTCAAGAGCGGCCGCTCCAACTTCTGGGCCTGCTCGAGACCGGCGGGGAGCTCGATGCCACACACGGTCCCCTGCTTCTGATACTCCTTCCAACCGGACCCGACGATGTAGCCGCGCACGACCCATTCGATCGGATCGGGCTTGCAGCGCTTGACGATCATGATGCGCCCGCGCAAACGGTCGCGCCACTCGGCATCGAGGCCCGCCACATCCTCGACGGCGGTCCCGACGAGGTGGTTCTGGATGATGTCCTGGGTGTGCTCGAACCAGTACTTGGCGATCGAGGTCAGGACCCGCCCCTTGTCCGGGATGCCGTCGTTCATGACGACGTCGAAGGCGCTCACGCGGTCCGTCGTGACGAACAGCAGGAGGTCGGAGTCGATGGTGTAGATGTCGCGCACCTTTCCGGAGGCGATCTGCTCGAGGCCGGGGGGGGCGTCCTGGCGCCCGAGGTAGGCGGTTTTCGTAGTCATGGGGGGGGCAGCGTGGAGGAACGCTCGGCTCCTGTTGGGGGTCGCCCGGGGAGTGGGAAGCGGAGCAGTATGGCAGCGCACCTCCGCCGCTACAATCCGGACGTGGACCAACCCGATGCACAGCCCGTGAATGAGCCCGACGACCATCCGAACGCTCCTCGGGGCTGGTCCCCGGAGACCCGCGTGACCGGCGAGGTCCAGGTGCCGACCTCCAAGTCCATCGCCCAGCGCGTGCTGGTCTTGGGTGCCCAGTGCGAGGGCGTGGCCCGCTACGCCGCGCTCCCGGACAGCGCTGATGTGGCCGACCTGCTCGCCTGCATGCAGGTTCTCCAGGTGGATGCCGACGAGGGCCTGCCGGGCGTCGTCACGATCCAGGGGCGGCCGCCGCTGCCTCCCGATGGGCTGGGCGGAACCGGGAACGACGACGCGCTCGTCCTGAACGTCGGCGAATCGGCGACCGCCGCTCGCATCCTGACGGCCGCCGTCGGCATGGGAGGGCGCATCGGCCAGCTGTTTCGCATCGAGGGTCGCGGAAGCCTGGAACGGCGACGGAGCCTGCCGTTGATGCGTGCTCTGGGCCGGGCCATCGAGGAGGCCGGCGACGGGGGCTGGCCCGTTCTCGTGCGCGGCACCCAAGCTCCGCTCGAGTTGACATTGACCGACCCGTGCTCGAGCCAGGAGGTCAGCGCCCTGTTGATGGCCCTCGCGGCGCAACCGGGCGAGCGACATCTGAACGTGACGGGCCCGGTGCCCAGCGGCTCGTACGTCGATCTCACCCTCGATGCGCTGTCCACGTTCGGCGTCCAGGTGTCCTCCGAGACCACCGATCAAGGAATGCGCTTCACGATCGGCGGCCCCCTCATCGCCCCGTTGGATGCGCTGCGGATCGAACCCGACGCCTCCGCCGCCGCGGTGGCCCTGGCCGCCGGTTGCCTGTCCGGGGGAACGGTCAGGATCGACGGGCTCGGCGCGGACTCGCACCAGGGGGATCTGCGGATCGTCGAGCACCTGCAAGCCCTCGGTTGCGATGCCTTCGCCGACTCCCAATTCCTCGAAGCGTCGGGCGCGCCTTCCGCGACGGTCGACCTGGACCTGACCGACACGCCCGACCTGGCGCCCCCGTTGGCCGTCCTGTGCGCCGCCGCAACTCGGGCGGGCGCGGAGATCTGTCGCTTGCGCGGGCTGGGAACGCTGCCGGGCAAGGAGAGTTCGCGGATCGAGGTCCTGGCGCGGGGCCTGACCACCTTGGGCTGGGAGGTCGCCGCGGATGCCGACAGCCTGACCATCCGCGCGGGCGAGGCACGCCTCGATCCCGTGGTGCTGGAGACGCACGGGGATCACCGCATGGTGTTCGCCCTTTCGCTGCTCGGACTCCTCCAGGAAGGCGTGCGCGTCTCGCAACCGGAGGCCGTGGCGAAGTCCTGGCCGGGCTACTGGGACGACTTGGCAGCAGCAGGAGCCCGCGCGCTGACGTAGGCTCTGCGGCATGACGCAATCCGGACTTCCAGAGGGCCCCGAGGACGACCCCCAGGGCCCCGTGCTCGTGGCGGGCGGCGCGGGCTACATCGGCTCCCACACCGTCCGTGAACTCGTTTCGCGCGGCATCGAGGTCGTCATCCTGGACGACCTGTCCACCGGGCATCGGGAGTCCGTTCCCGAAGGCGTTCCGCTGGTCGAGGCTTCGATCGGTGATCGCGCGGCGGTGCGCGAGGCCCTGGCCCAGTACCGCCCGAAAGCCGTCATCCATTTCGCGGCCAAGTGCTACGTGGGGGTTTCGGTGACGGACCCGGCCACGTACTACGAAGAGAACGTGATCCACACGTGGAGCCTTCTCGAGGAACTTCGCGCGGCGGAGGTGAAGACCATCGTCTTCTCGTCCACCTGCGCGACCTACGGCGACCCCGTGACGGTCCCGATGACCGAGGATCACCAACAGGTCCCGATCAATCCCTACGGCCACACCAAGCTGCACATCGAGCACATGCTGGGGGACTACGGTCGCGCCTATGGACTGCGCGCCGCAGCTCTGCGCTACTTCAACGCCGCCGGCGCCGCCACCGACGGCAGCGTGGGCGAGGACCACGATCCCGAGACGCACCTGATTCCGCTGGTGCTCCAGGTCGCCCAGGGAAGACGCGAATCGATCTCGATCTTCGGCGAGGACTATCCGACGCGGGACGGGTCCTGCATTCGCGACTACATCCACGTCGAGGACCTGGCGGACGCCCATCTGCGCGCTCTGGCGTTGCTGCAGTCGAGCGAGGCTGGACATCAGCTCCGCTGCAACCTGGGCACCGGTTCCGGCTATTCCGTGAAAGAGGTCATCGAGGCCGCGCGGACCATCACGGGGCACCCGATCCCGGCGGTGGTGGCACCCCGCCGAGAGGGGGACCCGCCGGAACTCGTCAGCGGCGGAACGCGGGCCAAGGACGTGCTGGGGTGGGCTCCTCGCAAGGCCGGACTCGAGCGAATTCTCGAGGACGCGTGGCGCTTCCATCAAGGGCACCCACGCGGGTATTGAAGCCCGGGTCGGCGCCCGCCATTCGTGACGTCGAGTTCACGGAACGGTTCGAGAATCCACGGGTCCAGATGGCTATCCTCACCCGAGATGGAACCGCGAAACGGGGGAATAGGGCGTGCGAGAGCGACGCGAAGCCTGCCAGGACGGTCCGCCCTGCGGAACCCGTTCGTGGGCCTGCTCGTAGGTGCCCTGCTGGTGTCCGGTTGCGGTGGTGAATCCCGCGCCGGCGACACCGACGAACCCGTTCCGCGCGTGGTGCTCGGCACGCCCGGAGATCGGGATGCGCGGACCCTTCCGGCCGAGGACGCTGGACCTGGCAGAACGCCAAGCTCCACCCCAGCGCCGCTCGAGCCACGCCCCCTCGCGCCCGCGCTGGTTCCTGACCCGCCAACCTCGGACACGACGTCGAGCGTCCCCGCGTTCGACCCCGAACTCCAGCGCCGCATCGCAGCCGAGGTCGATCGAGGGGTGCGCGCCGCACTCAAGGCGGCCCCCGGGAAGCTCGCCGCCAAGGACTGCCAGGTCGCGGTGCACGTGGTGCTGCCGGACGGGCGCACGCTCGTGGCGATCCAGAGCCGAACGCCGCTGATGCCGGCGTCGAACCTGAAGATCCTGACCGCTTACGCCGCCTGGGCTCTGCTCGGTCCGGACCATGTCGTCGAGACCCGCTTCGACGCCGCAGGCGACGTCCGCCAAGGGCGCTTGCACGGCGATCTGGTGGCACGCGCCGCCGGGGACGCCTTGTACGACTACGGCGGAGACGGATCCCTGACGCGCTGGCTGGACGACCTCGATGCCCAGTTGGGCCGCGCGGGCATTCGCGAGGTGACCGGCGACCTCGTGCTCGATGAAGGCGCATGGCCCGCGCCGGCTCCTGGACCGGGCTGGCCCTCGGACAACGAATACTGGAAGTCCTACTGCGCCCTCGCAGCCGGATTCTCGGCCAACGCAGGATGCTTGACCGCCACGTGTGTCGCCGGTCCCATCGGCGCACGTTCCGAGTCGCGCGTACGTCCCGAGCACCATGGTCTCGAGCGCGTCGGGACGGTCCACACCGTCGCCAAAGGTGCGGCGCTCAACATTGCGATCGAGGCGCGCGGCAACCGCGTCGTCGTCCGTGGTCGTCAGCCGATCAACGCGTCGCCGTGGGACACCCGCATGGCGTATCCGGATCCCGTCGAGCTCTTCGGCCACGCGGTGGTGGGCGGACTGCGCGCGCGCGGCATCGCCATCACCGGCTTTCGGCGCGAGCGGAATCTCCCGGACGCGACGGTCGTCGCTACGCTGAAAACGCCTTGGATCGAGTGGTTGGAGCCCATTCTGCTCGATTCCGACAATGCGACCGCCGATCAGTTGTTCCTGCACCTCGGGCACGAAGTCGTGCAACAGCCCGACTGGGACGGCGGGGCGCGCGCGGTGACGCAAGCGCTCAACCCGCTCGGTGTGACCGGAGGGGACTGGTCCTTGATGGACGGGTCCGGACTGAGTCGTGACAACCAGGTGCGTGCGCGCCAATTGACCGCTGCGCTCGCGGACCTCGAACGGCGGGGCGATGCAAGGCGCTGGTTCGAGGCGCTCCCTTTGGCGGGCAAGTCCGGCAAGCTCTCCGGCCGCATGCGGAGCGGACCTGCGCTGGGGCGCGTGCGTGGGAAGACCGGCTTCATCAGTGGTGCCAGCGGATTGTCCGGACGCCTCGAGACCGCGAGCGGCGAGGTCCTGCTCTTCTCGATCCTGGTGAACTACCCCAAGGTCTCCGGCCTGAACACGCGGGCCTGGAAACCGATGCAGGATCGCATCTGCGAAGCCCTCGTCGGCTGGGAACGATTGGACGGATGACCACGCTGTCCCCCGATCAGCTCGAGCATGCGCGCAACGTGGCCGAAGCGGCCGCGGCCCAGGCGGGGGAGTTGCTCCTGCAGCATCTCGGGCGGCTAGATCCGTCGGCCATCCGATCCAAGAGCGAAGCCCGCGACCTGGTTACGGCCGCCGATGTGGCCGCCGAGCGCCTGCTCGTCCAACGACTGCGCGACGCGTTCCCGGAACACGCCATCGAGGCCGAAGAGGAGGTCCAGGACCCCGCCGACGACCGTCCGCGCTGGTTCCTCGACCCCTTGGACGGCACGGTGAACTTCGTGCATGGACTGCCCGCATTCGGCGTTTCCATGGGCCTTTTCGATGCCTCCGGTCCGGCGGTGGCCGCTCTCGTCTTTCCCAGGTTGGGCGAGACCTTCGTCGCCGTTCGCGGTGGGGGCGCCACGTTGAACGGCAGTCCGATCCACGTGTCGTCGACCCAGGACCTGGGCAGCGCCGTGATCGCGACCGGCTTCCCCTACAAGCGCGACACCCTGGCCAACCCCAACCTGGGCAACTTCAACCGGTTCGTGCTCCGCGTGCGAGGCATCCGCCGCATGGGCTCCGCCGCACTCGACCTGGCCTACGTGGCCGCCGGTCGAATGGACGGCTACTGGGAGCTGCACCTGTCGCCCCACGACATGGCTGGAGGGGCACTGCTGGTGCTCGAAGCCGGCGGCCGAGTGACCGACGCAGAGGGCGGCCAAGATTGGCTCCGTGCAGGCCATATCGTGGCAGCCGGCCCCAAGCTGCACGGCGCGATCTTGGGCGACATCGAGGTCTGAGGCACCGGAAGCGTCCATTTCGGTCCTTCCACCTGCCGCCATGAGCGGGGAACCGATGAAGCATACGATCCTGTCCTCGGAACCCTTGTGCCCGAGCATCCGGCACGGTTGAATGGTCGCCCGAATCGGAAGCGGGTTCCCTCGCGAACCGCCGATTCGCCCTCCATTACCCCAACCCACAGGCATCCATGGCCTCCTTGATCAACACCAAGGCTCCCGATTTCCGCGCTCCGGCCGTCATGCCCGACGGCACGACGAAGGAAGTGAGCCTCGGCGACTACGCCGGCAAGTACGTCGCTCTCTTCTTCTATCCGAAGGACTTCACCTTCGTGTGTCCCTCCGAGCTCATCGCCTTCGACAACCGCATGGCCGAGTTCGAGAAGCGCGGAGTCCAGGTCCTTGGCGTTTCCATGGACGATGCGGACACGCACGCCCGTTGGCGCAAGACCGCGGTCAACGACGGCGGCATCGGTGAGCTCAACTACCCGCTCATCGCCGACACGTCGAAGAGCATGACGAACGACTACAACGTGCTTCACGCGGCCTCGGGCCTGTCGCTGCGTGCGACGTTCCTGATGGACCAGTCGGGCACGATTCAGCACGTCGTGACGAACAACCTGCCCCTCGGTCGCGACCTCGACGAACTGCTGCGCATGATCGATGCCCTGCAGTTCCACGAGAAGCACGGCGAGGTCTGCCCGGCAGGCTGGACGCCCGGCAAGAAGGCCATGGCGGCCACGCCCGAGGGCGTCGCGGCGTACCTCACCGAGAACGCCAAGGGCCTCTAGGTCCCGCTCCACGGGGAGCTCGTGCTCCGGGGCATCCCCGGGGCAGCATCCATTCTGGGCCCGGTTCACCTCGAGGTGGCCCGGGCCCAGTTCGTGCCAGGGCGAACTCGGCCCGGTGAGGGCTCCAAGGGCCTGGAGTGCTCCTCCCTGGGACCGTGTACCTAGCTCGTACGTCCCCTGGACACTCCCCCCGGAATCGGGCTTCCGGGAGACTTCCTGTGCCGTGCTGGGGCTGCTACCGTGTGTGGCTCGGAACTCCCGTCCCAATCCTCCCAAAACCCCATCGGGCGCTCGTCGAACGAGCTCGAACGGGCCGGGACCACCCCCTCGCACGATGACTTCAGCGGCATCCCGCATCCGCATCCGTGGCGCGCGCCAGAACAACCTGGCGGGGGTGGATGTGGATCTGCCCCGCAACGCCCTCGTCGCCGTGACCGGTGTATCCGGGTCCGGGAAGAGCTCGCTCGCATTCGACACCCTCTACCGGGAAGGGCAACGCCGCTTCCTCGAGACGTTGTCGGCCTACGCCCGGCAGTTCTTGGGCGACATGCGCAAGCCCGACGTCGATGCCGTCGAGGGCCTCTCACCCGCCATCGCCGTGGACCAACGCTCGGTCCCGCGCGGGAGCCGCTCGACCGTGGGCACCCTGACCGAGATCACGGACCACCTGCGGGTCCTGTTCGCGCGGGCGGGCGTCGCCCATTGCCCCGGCTGCGAACAGCCCATGCAGTCGCGGACCCCCGAGTCGGTGGTCCAGGAGATCCTGCGCGACCATGCCGGCGAGAAGGTCCACCTTTGCGCGCCCATGATCCGCGACCGCAAGGGCGCGCACAAGGCGCTGTTCGGCGACCTGGCCAAGCGCGGCTTCGTGCGCGTACGCGTCGACGGTGAAGTGATCCGGATCGAGGAGGCCCCCGAGCTCGAACGCTACAAGCGGCACTCCATCGAGGTCGTCGTCGACCGGCTGAAGCCCGACCCCGAGGACCCGGGCCGGCTCCGCGAGAGCGTCGAGCAAGCCATCGAGGTCGGCGAAGGCGATGTCATGGTCGTCGTCGGGGACGAGGCCCGCATCCTGTCGACGCAACGCACCTGCCCGGGTTGTGGCGAAGACGTCCCGCCCCTCGAACCCCGGCTGTTCTCGTTCAACTCACCGCACGGTGCCTGCCCGACGTGCGATGGCATCGGCGTGTTGCGCCGTCCCAGCGAAGCTGCCCTCATCACGGACCGGACGCTGACCATCCGTGAGGGCTGCCTGGCCGTCACGCGCGCCAAGGGCGGAGCACTGAACTTCCCGAAAGCCAGCTTCTCGTTCCTGGAGCGGATCGGTCAGGACCACGACTTCGATCTCGATACGCCCTGGAAGAGCATTTCGGACACGGGTCGCAAGGCCATCCTGCGCGGGACCGGCGACGAACGGTTCGCCGACAAGGCCAGCTGGAACGGCGCCAAGTTCGCCGGTGAGGTGAAGTGGAAGCGCAAGTGGACCGGTGTGCTGACGGCCATCGAAGAGGCCTGCCAGGCGGGCAAGCGTACGAAGCAGCTCGAGCGCTACCTCTCGCTGGACACATGTGTCGAGTGCGACGGCTCCCGCTTGCGGCGCGCTGCCGGAGCGGTCCGCATCGGCCACCAGCGACTTCCCATGTTGCTCGGTCTGCCCGTCGAGGACCTGGGCCAAGCCCTGGCCAGCCTCGAGATGACCACCCGCCAGGCGCGCATCGCCCGGGACCTGTTGATCGAGATCGAGCGCCGGACCGAATTCCTGCTGCGCGTCGGTCTGGGCTACCTGACCTTGGATCGCGCCGCCGACACCCTGTCCGGCGGAGAGGCCCAACGCATCCGCCTGGCCGCCCAATTGGGAGCCGGCCTGCAAGGGGTGCTGTACGTCCTGGACGAGCCCTCGATCGGCCTGCACGCCCGCGACCATGGCCGCCTGCTGGGCGCGCTCGAGGACCTGCGCGACGCGGGCAACAGCGTGATCGTGGTCGAGCACGACGAGGCGACCCTGCGCGCCGCCGATTGGGTCATCGACGTCGGTCCCGGCGCCGGTTCGGCGGGTGGGCACATCGTGGCGGTGGGGCATCCGGCCGACGTCGCCAAGGCCGACACGCCCACGGGGCGCGTGCTGCGCGGCGAGGTCGTGCTGCCGGCCCCCAAGACGCGACGCACGGGCAATGGTCATGCGCTCATCGTGCGTGGCGCGGATGCGTTCAACCTGCAGAGCGTCGATGCCAGCATTCCGCTGGGCACGTTGACGGTCATCACGGGAGTCAGCGGCTCCGGCAAGTCGACCTTGATCGAGCGTACCCTGCGGCCTGCGATCGAACGTCACTTGGGTCGTGAAGCCCCCGAACCCGGTGCCCACGATCGCATCGAGGGGCTCGAGCACCTGGACGAGATGGTCGCCATCAACGCGGCGCCGATCGGTCGGACGACGCGCTCGAACCCGGCGACCTACACCAAGGTCCTGGGCCCGATCCGCGACCTGTTCGCCTCGCTTCCCGAGGCCAAGCTACGTGGCTACGACAAGTCGCGCTTCTCGTTCAACATCGAAGGTGGTCGCTGCGAGAACTGCCAGGGTAGTGGCGCGCGTTTCATCGAATTGCAGTTCCTGGCCGCCGTCACCGTGCCGTGCGAGGAATGTGGCGGGCATCGCTTCCAGGCCGAGACGCTGGACGTGCGCTTCAAGGAGCACTCGATCGCCGACGTGCTCGCCTGCACCGCCGAGGAAGCTCTGGCGCTCTTCGGCGATCATCCGAAGATCAAACGACCGCTCGAACTCATGGTCGACGTCGGCCTGGGTTACCTGACCCTTGGCCAACCGTCGACGACGATCTCGGGCGGGGAGGCACAGCGCCTCAAGCTGGTCACGCACCTCTCGAAGAAGGCGACCGGGCACACGCTGTATCTCCTGGACGAGCCCACCACGGGCTTGCACCAGGAGGACGTCGGTCGGCTGGTCGGCGCGCTGCAACGGCTGGTCGACATGGGGCACACCGTGGTCGTCGTCGAGCACAACCTCGAGCTGATCCGGACCGGCGACCACGTCATCGACCTCGGACCCGAGGGCGGAGCCGGCGGAGGGCGCATCCTGGTGACGGGCACGCCGGAAGTGATCGCCAAGCACAAGACGTCTTACACGGGCGCCGCGCTGCGCGAACTCGATGGCAAGCGCACCGAAGCGCGTGGCCGCAAGGCGCCGAAGAACGGCCCCGGCGTCGCGCCTCCGACCTCGCTGCGCATCACCGGCGCGCGGGCCCACAACCTGAAAGGCATCGACGTTGAGCTTCCGCGCAACGCGTTGACGGTCGTCACTGGACCGTCGGGGTCGGGCAAGAGTTCCCTCGCCCTGGACACGATCCACACGGAAGGGCGGCGACGGTTCGTCGAGTCGCTCTCGACGTATGCGCGCCAGTTCCTGGGAGTGGGGGACCGCCCGCCCTTCGAGAAGATCGAAGGACTCGGCCCGAGCGTCGCCGTCGAAGCGGCCACCGTGGGATCGCACCCGCGCTCCACCGTGGCGACCACGACCGAGATTCATGACCACCTGCGGGTCCTCTGGGCTCGCGCGGGGCAACCGAAGTGCCCCAAGCACGGCCAGGACCTGCAACCGGGTGATCCCAGCCAGGTCACCAAGCGCATCATCAAGGACGCTGCCGAGCACGGCGCGGACACGAAGGGCTGGTTGCTCGCGCCGATCTACGGCGGGCACGCACCCTTCCCCGCGGACCTTAAGGCGGAGCTCGAACGGCGCAAGGAAGCTTGGACCGGCGCCGGGTTCGCGCGACTGTTGATCGACGGCAAGGAAGTGCGTCTCGACGGCCCGATCCAGGTGTCCGAGGCCGTTGCGAACGTCGACCTCGTGGTGGATCGCATCGGATTCACCTCCAAGTCGCGCGCGCGGCTGGCCGAAGGCGTCGAGCAAGCGTCCGCGATCAGTCATGGACGCGTGTCGGCCATGATCAAGGACGGTCCGCGCCTCGAGTACTCGACGCGCGGCGCATGCACCGAGTGTGGGTTCCAGCTGGACGGGGACCTGGAGCCTCGTCACTTCAGTTTCAACGCCCACGTCGGGGCCTGCCCGGATTGCGGCGGCTTGGGCGACGTGGTGCGTTGCGATCCCGAGAAACTCATCGACGACGCGGATCTCAAGCTCTGCGACGGGGCGATCGAGGGCAAGCTCGGCCGCTACCTGACCAAGGGCAAGGGCTTCTACGAGATGTTGCTGCGGCACGTCGCGAAGGCCCACCGCATCGATCTCGAGCGCCCGTTCTCCAAGTTCACCGACAAGCAGAAGGACCTGGTGCTGCATGGCATCGGCGCCAAGGACAACTACGAGGTGCACCTCGACAAGACGTCCACCAACGTCGAGCTTCACGAGGTCTTCCGCTCGGACTGGCCGGGACTCTGCGGCCACGTGGATGCCTGGCACCAGAAGACCGACGACGCCGAATGGGCGGCGATCCTCGAGAAAGTCATGCGCAAGCAGGTTTGCGGGACCTGCGAGGGTGAACGCCTGGCCCCCGGACCGCGCTCGGTCGTGGTCGGTCGCAAGCGTCTGCCCCAGATGCTGAAGCTGAACGTCGAGGAAGCCGGGGACTGGCTCAGCAAGCTCAAGCTCAAGGGCTCGACCCAGGACGCCGTCGCACCCGTCATCGCGGAACTGCGCTCGCGCCTGCGCTTGCTCGCACAGGTCGGGCTCGGATACGTCACGCTCGAACGCGGCACCGCCACGCTGTCCGGCGGGGAAGCGCGTCGCGTGCGACTGTCCGCAAGCCTTGGTTCGGAGTTGGTCGGCGTGTGCTACGTCCTGGACGAGCCCACGGTCGGGCTGCACCCGCGCGACGTGGATCGCTTGACCGATGCGCTGCTCGAGCTTCGCGATCGCGGCAACACGGTCATCGTGGTCGAGCACGACGCGGCCCTCATGCGCCGCGCCGATCACGTGCTCGACATCGGGCCTGGAGCCGGAGAATTGGGCGGTCGCCTGGTCGCCTCCGGGACGCCCGCCGAGGTCATGAAGCACAAAACCTCCGGCACCGCTGCGCACCTGCGGGGCGAGATCCGGTTGGGCAAGGACGACCCCGAGTTCAAGGATCACGGCCATGCGGCCGGACCGCTCACGCCGTTGCGCTTGACGGGCGTTCACACCCAGAACCTGCGGGGCGTCGACCTCGAGGTTCCGTTCGGCAAGGTGACCGGAGTCTGCGGTCCGTCGGGTTCCGGCAAGTCCAGCCTCGTGCTCGACAGCCTGGTGCCTGCGTTGCGCGGCGAGCCTTCCAACGGTCGCTGGGAACGCTTCCGTGGCATCCCCGGCGGTTCCCTGCGGACCGTGGTCGTGGATGCGGCACCGATCGGGCGCACGCCGCACTCGGTACCGGCCACGTATGCCGGGCTCATGCAGCCCTTGCGCGAGCTCTTCGCACGGACGCCCGAAGCACGGATGCGTGGCCTCGGTCCGCCGCACTTCTCGTTCAACTCGACCAAGGGCCGTTGTCCCGCCTGCGAGGGACGCGGCTCGATCTTGGTCGAGATGCAGTTCCTGGCGGACCTCTGGCTGCCTTGTGAGGAATGCGATGGGCTGCGCTACCGGCCCGAGGTCCTCGAGATCCGCTTCCGTGGTCGCAACCTCGCCGAGATCCTGGCGATGACGATCGACGAGGCGGCCGCGTTCCTTTCGGCCCAGCCCGCGGCGAGCAGCATTCTCAAAGTGCTGCAAGCAGTGGGCCTTGGTTACTTGCGCCTGGGTCAGGGCGCTCCGACCCTGTCCGGCGGTGAAGCCCAACGCCTGAAGCTCGCGTCCGAACTGCAGCGAGCAGGCGGCGGTCAACGCAGCGTGATCATCCTGGATGAGCCGAGCACCGGACTCGCGGCGACCGACCTGGTTCACCTGGCGCGTACGCTGCTGCGTCTGGCGCGTCGCGGCGACGCGGTTCTGCTCATCGAGCACAACACGGAACTGCTCGGCATCTGCGACCACTTGATCGAGCTAGGCCCCGAGGGGGGTGAAGCGGGCGGCCTGCAGATCGCCCAGGGCACTCCCGCCGAGCTCGCCGCGAACCCCGACTCCATCACCGGGCCGTGGTTGCCGTCCGCCAAGGCCCATCCGCCGCAGGCCAAGAAGCCCGCGCGCAAGAAGGCTGCCAGCCGCAAGAAGGCCAAGGGTGCACGCTCATGATGCCGGACGATCCCGTCATCGTGCAGCCGGACCGGACGCTCATGGTGCACACCGTGCGCACCGTGGTCGACGAGAAGGGCGCACCCCGCAGGGACGACGCCGGCAGGCCGATGACCGAGGAACATCCCCGGTATGCCGAAGCGCGGGACCGCTTGGCCCCGTTCGCGGAACTCGAGAAGAGCCCGGACTACCTCCACACGTACCGCATCACAGCCGTGTCCGTTTGGAACGCCGCGGCGCTGCGAATGACGGCGGCCGAGATCGCCGAGACCTTGCAGGACCTGGCCTGCGTGCCCGTTCCAGAGAACGTGATCACCGAGATCACCTCCTGGATCGACCGCTACGGCTTGCTGCGCATCGAACGCCGCGAGAACGGATTCGAGTTGCTCTCGGACGATCCGGCCATCCTGCCGGACCTGCTCGGACACGACAGCGTGCGCAAGCAGTGCACCGTTCACGCGGACGGGCGCGTCACGCTGGACGACCTGCAGCGCGGCGGGGTCAAGCAGGCGCTCATCAAGCTGGGTTTCCCGGTCGACGATCGCGGCGGCTACTTGGACGGCGACCCGCTCGACATCCGCTTGCGTGACGAGACCGTCCGTGGGGCACCCTTCGGATTGCGCCCGTACCAGGAGGGCGCCGCGGCAGCCTTCCACGCCGGTGGATCCGAGCTCGGCGGCAGCGGCGTCATCGTGCTTCCCTGCGGCGCCGGCAAGACCGTGACCGGCATGGCCACGATGGCGTTGGTGGGTTGCAAGACGTTGATCCTGACCACCAACACCATCGCCGTGCGGCAGTGGAAAGAGGAACTGCTCGACAAGACGTGGCTGACCGAGGACGAGGTGGGGGAGTACACCGGCGAGACCAAGGTCGTGAAGCCGGTCACGATCACCACCTATCAGATGCTCACGTGGCGCAAGAGCAAGACCGACGACTTCCTGCACTTCGGACTCTTCTCCAGCGAGAACTGGGGACTCGTGATCTACGACGAGGTGCACCTCCTGCCGGCTCCCATCTTCCGGGTCACCGCCGACCTGCAGGCGCGCCGTCGACTCGGCCTGACGGCGACCCTCGTGCGCGAGGACAACAAGGAGGACGAAGTGTTCTGCCTGATCGGTCCCAAGCGTTACGACGTTCCGTGGAAGGTGCTCGAGCGTCAGGGCTTCATCGCTGCGGCGTCCTGTGTCGAGGTGCGCGTCCCGCTCGACGGCAACCTGCGCACGATCTACGCGTCCGCCGGCGCGCGCTCCAAGTTCCGCGTCGCGTCCGAGAACCACGCGAAGGTCGACGTGACCGCCAAGCTGATTCAACGCCACACCGAAGGACGGATCCTGGTGATCGGCCAGTACCTGGATCAACTGGATGCGCTCAGCCGCGCCTTGCGAGCCCCGCTGATCACCGGCAAGACGCCCAACGCCGATCGCGAGCGCTTGTACGAAGCGTTCAAGTCCGGCGAGGAACGTATGTTGATCGTTTCCAAGGTCGGCAACTTCGCCATCGACCTGCCGGACGCCAACGTGGCGATCCAGGTGTCCGGGACGTTCGGTTCCAGGCAGGAGGAGGCCCAGCGACTCGGCCGCATCCTGCGACCCAAATCGGACGGTTCGGCGGCCGTGTTCTATTCGGTCGTCACCGCCGGAACGCGCGATCAGGAGTTCGCCGAGAAGCGCCAGCTCTTCTTGACCGAACAGGGATACACGTACGACATCATCGAGGCATCGGCCCTCGACTCGAAGCTATCTGGAGTGACCGTTGACTGAATCGAACGGACGAAAGGGGGGACCCGCTCGGAAGAAGACCGGGGCCTCGTCCAAAGCGAAACGCGAAGTGAGCACATCGGCCCGGTCCCGTCGTGGGAGCGAACCCGTGCGTCCAACGGCGCAATCCGCGGTGCAAGCACTGGGCAAGGCCGATCTCCCGGAGCTCTACCGCTTCTGGAACGGCAACCCCAAGGCCTCGGAACCGTCGACCCAGAAGCAGCTGCGCGCCGACGTTCTGGAGTGGATGGGGGATCCCGAAGTCGTCGGGTCCCGCATCGCGGATCTCGGTCGTCGCATGGGTGGTATCTACGACGTGCTTCTGGGTGCGACGCGCTACACCGCGACGTTCGACGAGCTGGCCGTGTCCCGCTCCATCGCATACCTCTCCACGTACGACCTGGAAGCCGGGCTCGCCGTGCTGGGCCGCCGCGCCCTGGTCGCCGAGAGCAAGAACGTGCACGGCTCGCGGACGTTCGTCATCCCCAGCGACCTGGGGGACAGCGTGCTGCGCCAACGCAGAGCTGCCCGGCGCGGCATCTTCGACGCCTTCACCTTGCGCGGTCACCTGGATCGCATCTACGACGATCCCGCACGCGCCAAGCGCACCCCGCCCAGTCGTGTGCGCGCGATGTACAAGACGTACTCGGGCGAGCCCGCCTGCGTGGCCCGCATCGAGCGACTGCCCGACGGACTTCGCGCGCTGATCGAGCAGATCGTGCTCGAGTTCGGCGGCATCCTGCCGCGCGGGTTCTTCGACCGCATGGAGACCGAGCTTCCGCACTGGAACGGTCGGCGCTGGGGCAAGATCCTCGAGGAGTCCCTCGTCGGAACCGTCGAACGGCTCGAACTCGGCCAGTACGGCATCAATCACAACGACGAGACGCTCATCGTCTTCAACGAAGTGGCGCTCGCCTGGCTCAAGCGCGTCGCCGTTCCCGGCGACCCCGATCGTCCGCACGACGAAGCGACGCTCGGCGTGGACCTCGTGTCCAACATCTCGCGCTTCCTGTCGTTCATCATCGATCACAACGTGCGCTTCACCGTGCGCGGCGAGATCTTCAAGACCACCGAGAAGAGGATCCTGCAGGACCTCATCCCGAACCCCGGCCGCGAGCTCGAGCGCAGCGAAGTCCTGGGCTTCATCTATCGGTTCTCGCGCGCCCAGACGCTGATCGAGTCGACCGGCGAGCGCACGTTCGCGCTGACCAACGAGGGTCGTGATTGGGAGCCCCAGAACCTGGATCACAAGCTGCAAGCCCTGCTCGAGTACGTGGTCGAAGAAGGCGATCTGGGCGGCGAGTACCACCACCAGGTGCGCATGCGGCGATTGTTCCTGCGGCTCGTCAAGCGCATCGAACCGGAGACCTGGTACGACATCATGTACCTGCCGTTCTTGGCGCGGAACCAGTACCTCTGCAACCTCGACGAGTTCGCGGTGGACGAGTGGTTCGCATCCCAGTCCGTCGGAGGTCACGCGCCCGCCGGCGCCGAGGACCTGCAGCGTATGGCCTGGAACCTGGTCTCGTGGGTTCGCAAGCGCCTGTACCTGCTAGGCCTGGTGGACCTCGGCTACGACGCGTCCCAACGTCCGGTCGCCATGCGTGTGACCCGAGTCGGAGCCAAGATGTTGGGCCTGGTGGCCGACGACGAACCGGCCACGGGCATGGGGTCGCTGGTGGCGACGCCCGATTTCGAAGTCGTGTTGTTCCCGACCGGCAACGATGCCGAGTTGACGCACGACCTGGATCGCTTCTGCGACCGCGAGAAGATCGGTCACCTCAAGCACTTCCGGATCAACGAGCACTCGATCCATCGGGGGCTGACGGAAGGCATGAGCCTCAGCCGCATGTGCTCCACCTTGGAGGACCACGCGCGTACGCCGGTCCCCGGGAACGTTCTGTATTCCATTCGTGACTGGGCCGCCCAAGCCGGGCTGCTCTTCCTCAACAAGGACCTGTGCGTGCGATCCAGCGTGCCCGCGGTCCTGCAGAAGTTCCTGGTCGATCCAGGTGTGAAGCCCTACCTGAAGCGCGCGCTCGACGAGACCAGCGCGCAGCTCAAGGGAGGGGGGAGCCCGGCTCGCATGCGTTCGCTGCTGCGGGACCTCGACTACCTCGTGGAACTCGAGTGACCCGTCGCCTGCCGCCCGCTCTCGTGGCCCTGACGCCGGGGACCTGCACGGCTGCCATGGGAGCCGAGCTCGTCTCGCGCGTCGCATGCGCGGTCCAAGGCGGGCTGCAGGGACTGCTGCTCCGCGAACCTCTGCTCGATGATCTTGCCTTCCTGCAACTGGCCGAACGATTGCGGGACGTGATGAAGGAGGGTTGGTTCGGAATCCACGACCGGGCGCATCTCGCCCTCGGGTTGCATGCCGATGCCCTGCATCTCGGGTTTCGCTCCTTGGCAGCCACCGAAGCTCGACGCGTGGTGGGCGCCGACGTCACCCTCGGCGTGTCCGACCACGCGAACGACGGGCCGGACCATCTGGTGGATGCGGACTACCGCACGTTCGGTCCGATCCATGCGACGCCCTCCAAAGCGGGCGTGCTCGAGCCCGTTGGGTTCGAGGGCCTGGGCGTGGCCTGTGCCGCGCATCCGCTCCCGACCTGGGCCTTGGGAGGATTGAACCCCGACCATGCACGCGGCGTTCGTACGGCGGGCGCGCAAGGTGTGGCCGTCCTGCGTGGCATCTTGGGGGATCCCGATCCGGCCGGGTCCGCGCACGCTTATCGAACCGCCTGGGACGAATCTGCATGAATCGAAACCAGATCATCGTCTGGATGCGCCGCGCGACCTGGATGACCGCCTTGGTGGGGGGCATGTACCTGTTCCTGCGGTTCGACACGATCCAACTCGAAGAAGGGGTCAGCCCCATCTTTCGTTACGGGCACGGGGATCGTCTGCTGGTCGATCTGCGGTTCGACGACCTGGCCGAGGGCAACGCGGTCGTGGTGCGCGGGTCCGACCAAGGGCTGCACCTCGTGCTCATCGAAAGGATCGATCCCGAGCAAGGGGTCTGGGTCCGGGTCGATCATCCCGAGGGCTACTCCTCGGAGTCCCAGGGCTGGCTCTCCCACGACGCGGTCCTGGGTCGCGTGGTGCTCGCCCTTCCCTGGTGACCGGTCGCTCGCCAGCGCGAGTCAGAACGGCAGCGACAGACTGAACCGCGCGCCCACAGGGGTCGGCTCGAGCAACAGGTCGCCACCCAACGCCCGAGCCAGGTCGCGCGCTAGGGCCAGGCCGAGGCCGACCCCGGGCGCCGCATCGCTCTCATCCCGTCCTGCTCGGTCGAACGGCCGGAAGACATGTCTGCGCATCGCGGACGGCACACCCGCGCCTTGATCGGCGAGCGTCAACGTGAGCGCATCGGGAGACGCCTGCACCTCCAGGCGCAACGGTTCGCCCGTTGCGGACCGCCCGTACTTGCAGGCGTTGCCGACGAGGTTCGTCAGGACCTGCAAGACCGCGTCAGGATCGGTGCGCACGATGCGCCCCTTGTCCAGTGAACGACCTTGCGGGGGGGCATGCACGTCCAGGTTCCAGCCAGCCGCATCGCATGTGCGTTCGAGGGTCGGGACGCAACGTTCGAGCAACCCAGAGATGGAGATGGCCTCGATACCCGCCGGACGACGACCTTCCTCGAGGCGCGCATAGGCGAGCGCGTTCTCGACCAGACCGGCCAAGCGCTTCGATTCGACCTCCAAGGTGGACAGGTACTCCGCGCGACGCTCCTCGGGAACCATGCCGAGGGACAGCATCTCGCTGTACATCTGGAAGGTCGTCAACGGAGTGCGCAACTCGTGGGTGACGGCGGACGTGAAGCGTCGGTGCTTCTCGCCGTAAGCGACGGCGGAACGTAGCCCGAGGACCAGCCCGCTGAGCGACAGCAGCCCAAGGGCCCACATGGAGACCAGCGTCGTCCGCGTGCCGCGTGACAGTCGCGGCTCGACGACGGGGCGCTCGACCTGATAGCGAGCCGGGATGCCGGCCAGCAACGCGCCCGTCTGATCCGGATCCACAGGCACGGGCGACGTGGGGATCAGGCGGCCCTCAGGGAACAGGTCATAGGCTTGCCCGAGAAGCTCGGGTTCCAGCTTGGTCCAGTCCAGCTGAAAGACCTCGACTCCGTATTCGGTGGCCCGGCCCAGGAACAGCGTCGTTCGGCCGTCCTCCTGGTGCCAGACCGGAACCGGTGCCGGTGCCTGGTCCACTTCGCTCGCTCGCTCCTGCTGGAGTGGGTTGTTCTCCAAGACGATCTGGGCCCGACGCCCGTACTCGGCCTGGCTGCGTCCCTTGCCCTTGAACTTGTTGTCGCCGCCGCTCCTGCTGTTCAGGCTCTTGCCGCGATTGTTGTCTTCGATCAGATCGACGATCACGTTCGGGTCGTACTCCTGGAACCCGTTCAGCAGTGCTTCCTGGACTTTGACGGGCGTGAGCTCCCCCGGCTCGTTGTAGCCGTTGTCCAGGTTCACGGCCCAGTTCGACACCGTCTGGTTCTGGGCGGCTTCGACACCATCCTGATCCGTGGACGGCTCGACGCCCGCCTGGAACGGTCCCAGCAGAGACGCGGACAAGCTTTGCGTCGTGCCCAGGTCGTTCTGGAACTGGCCGGCTGCTGCTGTTTGCGGTTCGATCTGCTCGTAGCGGGGCGTCTGACTCAACGCGCGGGCCAGGATGGCGGCGAGGCGGGTCTCCATCCGCCACAGCGCACGGTCCAGGTCGTCCTGGAACTCGTTCTCGGCATCGGACACCTGTTGACTGCGGTCCCGGGCGACGAGCGCGAAGGTCGCCACACCCGTACCAGCCAGGGCGAGCAGGACCGCGGCAGAGACCAGCAGGAAGCGACTGCGTTGCGGCCTCATGCGAGAACCACCTCGACCTTCTCGGCCAGCATGTAGCCCGTGCCCCGCACCGTCACGACGACCTCGACCGCCACACCGTCGTGCAGCAACTTCTCACGCAGTCGCACGACGGCCATGTCGACCGTGCGCGTGTCCAGGCCGCGCGGATCGACCCGCCAGACATGGCGCAGCAGCTCGTCGCGGCTGACGGCCCGGTTGGGGGACCGTGCCAGATAGGTCAGCAACTCGGCTTCGCGTTCCGTGAGTTGCCGCACTTCGGAGCCTGCGTGAACCTCGCGTCGTTCGAGCTGCACCTCGAGTCCGCCGGCCCGCACGCCCGCCACGTCCTGGGGGCGTTCGGCGGAACGGCGCAGGACCGCCTCGACGCGTGCCAGCAGTTCCGTGGAGCTGAAGGGCTTGACCACGTAGTCGTCCGCTCCGTTCTTCAGGCCACGCACGCGGTCCTCCTCGGAGCCGCGCGCCGTCACCAGGATGACCGGCAGCCGCGGTCGCGCTCGACGCAGCTCCGGCAGGAACTCGATGCCGTCCAGGCCGGGCAGGACGACATCGAGCAGCACGAGATCCAGGTCCGCGATCAGGAGCGTGCGGCGCGCACTCTCTCCGTCGGCGCACTCCAGCACGCGATATCCGGCGAAGGACAGGCTGTCGACCAGCCCGCGCCGGATGGCGGGGTCGTCCTCGACCACGCAGATCGTCGTGTTCCGTGCCATGACCAGAGCCTACCAGTCCGAACTGCCGAGAACTTCCGTGCGGGTCGACTTGAGGGTGTCGTTCCGAATCAAGATGGTCTTCCCGTCGCGCTCCAGCAGGATCCGGGTGGGGAAGGACATGAGCCCCGCCTGACCAGCCTGGCCGAGCTCGTGCAGCAGGTCGCGGTACGCCTGATCCACGGGCATGATCTCCTGGTCCGGCGTCTCGAGATTCCTCTTGGCGCCGGGGCCCAGCAGGCGCCCGTCGATCCAACCGATCGCGCGTCGGAACAGAGCTCGGTCGGCCATCGGCTGCACGTCGAGGAACTCCCGACGTGCGTTGTCGGCGGTCCACACGGGGTTCGAATAGGACTGCTTCGACTTGCCCTTCATCTCGTTCCAGTTCCGACCCTGGTTGACACCCGCGCTGCCGCTGCGATCGTTCAGCGTACGCCCGGCCAGCAGGTCCTTGGTACGTCGACTGTTGTAGGCCCAATCGCACAGGTCCGTTTGCTGCTCTCCGAGGAACGCCGTGTATTCGCTGATGATTCCGTAGCGCAGGGACAGGCGCAGGATCTCCTCGGCCAGTTCGGCCGTACGGGGGTCGACGGTAGCGGCGGCGACGTTCGCCGGATCGGCACCGCGCTGACGCACTTCGTCCATCAACACCGCCACACGGCGGGCCGCCCACAGATTGGGGATGTAGGCGGCGCGCGGATTGGCCTTCGTCGGAACGAGGTCGACCTGGCGCGACACGGGTTCGCCGTCCAGCGTTCCGGTGAGCACGAAGTTGAGCTCCACGTCCTGGCGATAGCGTCCCATCAGGATCAGCGGCTCCCCCTCGTAGACGTCCGGAATCGGACGCGGGAGGATGTCCTGGACCAGGTGATCGGCGGGCTTGCCTTCGGCGTCGTAGACGGCCAACTGCACGTCCAGGAGACGAGGTCCGCGCAGGCGCTGGAAGACCTGGGTCACGGCGCGCTCGACGTCCTCGCCAGGTACGACGTAAGTGGTCGTCCCGCGGCTCACATCACCGATCGCATCCAGGAGTGGCGCGTTCACATCAAAGCCCACTCCGAACGGGAAGATGCGTCGCCCGTGCACGTTCACCGTTCGCGCGTTCTTGCGGATCGTGGCCTCGGCCGTCTCTCCGACAGTGGCGAGGCCATCGGTGAGGAACAGCACCAAGGGCAAGCACTCGCTGGCAGGCGGGGTCGCCAGGCATTCGATCAACGCTTGGTTGAGGTTGGTGCCTCCGCCGGACGTCAGACCCTCCAAGTAGACGTAGGCGTCCCGGAGCGATTCGCGCGAGACGAGGTGCGGCTGGGAGCCATACTGTTTGACTTCTTCCGAGTAGTCGAAGATCCGAAACGTCTCCCCGTCCCGCAATCCGGCCAGCACCTGCTTGGCAGCGGCGCGCGCTTGCTCGAACTTCTCGCCGGTCATCGAACCGGAACGATCCAGCACGAGGGTGACCTCACGACGCACCTGGCGTGCTTCCCCGGGCGGCGCGATCGCCGGCTGGGACAACAGGACGAAGTGTCCTCCCGGCCCATCCGGATCGGCATAGGCGGTGACCGCTGCCGGCAGAGGTCCGTCGGCGACCAGGTAGCTGAAGCGCAGCGGCCCCGGTTGGTCGGTCGTGGCCCCTTTCGTCAGCTTCGCCACGATGCGCTTGGGCTCGTGGATCACCGGCCAAACTTCGTGGCTGGGACAATCGAAACCGGTGAGTGCGAAGCGGTCCTGGATCTCCACCCGGACCGACCACGGCACGCGCCGGGACAGCAGTTCACTGCGCGGAAGAACGTAGTCCACTTGAACCCCACGGCGCGGCAGGCGGTGCTCGAAGACGATCTGGATGGATGAGGTTCCGGGTTGCACGGTCAACCCCGAGGCGCGCAGGACGGAACCTCCGACGAACTCCAGGAGTCCCGGCCCGTGCGTCGCGAAGGCATCCTTCAGGAGGATCGCCTCGGCCTCGTCCGCCTCCAGGATCGTCGATTCGATGGCCGAATGCGGTGCGCCGAAGCTCACGGTGTGCGCATCGAAGGGGAGCGCCAGCATCAGATCCACCTGGCGCGGACTCTTGACCGAAGAGTTCAAGCTCGTGGTCAAGGTGGTGGTCGCCTTGCCGTCCTGGATCCGAACGTCGGCATGCACGTTCTGGATGCTCAGTCCGGAGGTCGCTCCCCCCAGGATCCCCATCTGGGGCATCACCAAGGGCGTCACCTTCGCCACGGGTTGGGTCGGCCGGGCCTTGGACGACGAACGAGCCGGGTCGCCCGCGATGAGGGGGGCGCTCAGGACAGTTGCTGCAACAGCAGCGGCGAGGAGTGCGATGCGTTTCGATCTCGACATGGTTCGGTTCTCCGTGGATGGGTCGTTGACAGGAAAGCGAACGTACGCACCACGAGCTTCCGAGCGGGTCACGGGCCAGTAACGGCAGGTGGCAGGAGGCCCCCATGGGTGCCCTGGGTAGCATGGGTGCCATGGCTTGGGACGAGGACGATCTGCACCGCTGGATGGGCAAGCACCTGGACGCACCCTTGGGCGCCCGGGGTCACGACGCTTTCGTGCTGACCACGGCGGGGCGCTCGGCCGTTTGCGTGGACGCTTGCGTCGAAGGCGTGCACTTCCTGCCGTCCGCACGACCCGTGGCCATCGGCCGCAAGGCAGCCGGCCGTCCGCTCTCCGATCTGGCGGCGACGGCGGCGACACCCCAGGGACTTTGGTTGGCGCTGCGGGCGCCGCGCGAAGCCCATGCGCGACACCTGCGGGCGATCGTGCGCGAAGTCGACCGCGCGGGTCGCGCTCACGGAGCACCGCTGCTGGGCGGAGACCTCACCTGTGCGCCCGGCTCGCTGGGACTCACGGTGACGGCCGTGGGACGCATGCTCGGCAAGCGGCGGGCGCCCCATCGTGCCCGGGCCCGGCAGGGTCAGGAGCTCGTGCTGACGGGACCCGTTGGGGGTTCCGGTCTCGGGCGACATCTGGCCCTCGAACCGCGGTTGGCCGAGGGACGCTGGCTGCACGCGCAAGGCGCGACCGCACTCATGGACGTGTCCGACGGGCTCGCCCGCGATGCCTTTCGCCTGGCACGTGCCGCGGGCGTACGCATCGACCTGAACCTCGAGGCGATCCCGATCCACGACGATGCACGGCGCGCAGCCCGCCAGGATCGCCGCACCGCGCTGGACCATGCTCTGCGGGACGGGGAGGATCACGAACTGCTCGCCACCGTTCCTCGAACGAGCTTGGCACGGTTGCTGAAGACGTGCCGGACGCGCTGTCCGGGACTGACGCACATCGGTTCGGTGCGGCCGGGCTCGGGCCTCTGGATGGGCGTCGGCCAGGACCTGCACCGTTGGAACGAAGAAGGTGGGTGGACGCATGGACGCTGACGCCCGCGCTCTCCGATCCCGCGCCTATGAATCCCGCAGCCCCGAAGCCACCGAGGCTCTCGCGCGGAACATCGGGGAGGGCCTTCACGAAGGCACGCTCGTGACGCTCGACGGCGACCTGGGAGCGGGGAAGACGTGCTTCGTTCGGGGCCTCGCGATGGGCCTCGGCGTCCAGGACGACGTGGCCAGTCCGACGTACACCCTGATGCAGGAGCTCGGCGGGGGACGCCTGCCGCTCTATCACTTCGATGCCTGGATGGAGGGCCGCGAAAAGGCCCTGTTGGCCGATGGCGGAGACGCCTGGCTCAGCGGAGACGGTGTGGCCGTCGTCGAGTGGGCCGACCGCATCCGCGCTCACCTGCCGGAGCCTCGCCTGGAGATCCGGCTTCAGCATCGGGCGGAATCGGTTCGAGGCATTCGGCTGTCCGTCGTGGGGGAGCCGGATGGCGGCCCACTGACCGACCTGCTGCGCGCGCTGCCCCCGATCCAGGACCTCGCGCCGGAAGTCGCCGAAGAAGGGCGAACGGGGTGAACCCGGTGAGCCAGAGAGCGTTGGTGGGGCATTGAAGGTGCCCTGGGACCACAGGGAGGACCCCCTCGAGGCCCTCCGCGACGGAAATCCGGGGCCTTTCGAGGCCTTCGTTCGCTCAGAGACTTCCACGTTCCTGGCCTTCTTCCGGCGCCTCGGCGCTCGCCCGGCCGAAGCGGAGGACCTGACCCAGGACACCCTGCTCAAGATGTTCCGCCACGCTTCTGGATACCAGCACCAGGGCCGTTTCACGGCCTACGCCTTCCGGGTCGCACGCAACGCGTGGATCGATCGGGCGCGTCGTCGCGGTGCTCGGCCCCAGGAAGCCGTCGGAGGCACGGACGAGGAGAACCTTCGCCCGGATCCGATCTCCACCCGCGAGGAAGAGCCCGGGGTGGCGCTCACACGCCGGGACGAGGCCGATCGCCTCAAGAGTGCACTGGCCGAGCTGGGCGAACCGCACCGGCTGGTCTTCGAACTCGGCGTCATGCAAGACATGCCTTACGCCGAGATCGCCTCGCTGCTGGAGGTCCCGATCGGTACGGTGAAGTCCCGGATGTTCCACGCCGTCCGCAAGCTGCGCCAAGTGCTGGGGGAGCCCCTCGATGCCTGACTCCAACCGAACCCCGAACGACCGACCCGATGTGGGCGAATCCCAAGCCTGGACCTGGAAAGGCTGGGACGAGGAGCGTCTGCTCGAGTTCGTGCTGAACGAGGCGCCCGACGAAGCGGAGCGCCGCGAGGTCGAGTCCGACCCGACGCTCTCCGCCCACGCACGGGACTTGAACGAGTTCCTGGGCCAGGTGCGCAGCGCCTTGACGCTTCCCGAAGAACTGGGTTCGCGCCCGCTCCGCTCGACGCGACGTGTCACCGAGAGTGTGCTCGAGCGCACCACGCGCGAGGACCTGTCCTTCCGCGGAGACCTGCGCGTCTTCGGCTCCTACGTGGGTCGGCGCTTGCGCCAATCCGGTTGGCTGCGCCTCGCCGCCGCCAGCTTGCTCGTCCACGTGATCGGGGTGCCGGTCGTCATGGCCTACGTGCTTCTGCATGAACCGGTGCGCCCCAGCGAGCTCACGATTCACATCGCCGAACCCGTCGTGGAATTCCCCGATCTTGCACCGGAGCCGTTCGATTACGTCCGGACCTTCGACCCGACGCACCCCCAGTACACCGCACCCGACGAACTCAGCTGGGATCGCCAGTTGATCCGCAAGGGATTGCCGGAGGCCTCCGGTCAACCGACGTCCGCCGTGACGGAGCTCCTGGCCGCCCGCTCCTTGGATGCGCGCGGGCAGTCCCACGCTGCGGTGCCGCCTTCCGAGGATCCCCTGGCACGCATCGTCCATGCCGAGTGGGAGCTCGATCGCTATTCCCGAGGTTGGAGCACGGCGGGCGAGGTGGAACTGGCCCTGGCCATGCTGCCCCCGGGTTCGGACGACCCCGTCGGCCTGCTCTCGCTGGCCGCCATCGCGCGGGCCGAGTCCTACGGTCTGCTCGGGTCCGAGGCCCGCGATCGGTTGAGGCGGGCTCGCGACTCCTTCACGAGTGGCACGGACCTGCTCCAGGGCCGCCGCGCTGGGGGACCCGCTGGACCGGCCTGGAGGGCTCACTTGACGGAAGCCCTCGAGACCCTCGGGATCGACGATCCGATCGCGCGCGCCTGGCGCTGAGTCCGGATCCTGAACCAGACCGGTCGAGGGACGGCCGACCGGCCCGGCACGTTCCCTTTCCGCAAGAAGACAAGCTCCCCGTCCTGGGGGCGTCGGCGGCCTCCGGTTGGGCTAAAGTCTGCGGTTCATGCTGCTTCCGCTCCTCCTTCTGTTCGGACCTTCCGTGCCGCCTGTGTGCACCGTCGTCCAGGACGATCCGACCCCAGCTCCCGTCGACCTGGATCCCGAGGGACCGGACGTGCCGGTTCTCGAGCTGGACCTCAAGCACGCGGAGGAGCTGGCTCTCCTCAACAACCTGCAGCTGCGCAGCGCCACGTTCGACGCGATGCGCGCTGACTTCATGCACCTGGGAAGTTGGGGCGACTTCGATTGGACGCTCAATCACTCCCTCACGTACAGCGAAGATGACATCCCGTCCTCGAACTCCCTCGCTGGTGCCGCGGTCATCGAGTCGAGCTCGACCCGCTACTCCCTGGACCTGACCCGCCCGTTGGCCACCGGTGGCTCGTTCCAAGCCGCCTTCAACGCCAGCGAACAGGCGACGAACAGCATGTTCGCCTTCGCCTCGGAGCAGGTGAACTCGTCCCTGCAGTTGACCTTCACGCAACCGTTGCGCCGGGGCGCCTGGAGCGAGTACGCAACGTCCAGCCAGAGGGAGAACGACTTGAGCTGGCGCCTCAGCGTCGAACAGGAGCGGGCTGCCCGCCAGGACCTGATTCTGCGGGTTCGGAACGCGTACTGGGATCTGGTCGCCGCCGAGCAACAACGAGAGGTCGCGCAGTCGTCCCTGGACCTGGGTCTCGAGCTGCTGGAGAAGCGACAACGCGAGCTGGATGCGGGTGTTGGCACGGAGGTTGAGGTGCTGCAGGCCCGCACGGAGGTCGCGACCCGGATCGAGGCACTGCTGCGCACCGAGAACGACGTGCGCCAGCGCGCCGACGACATGAAACTGATGCTCTTCGATTCGGACGAGGCTTCCACCTGGGCACGTCGGTTGGTCCCGACGACCCCGCTTCCCGAGGGCACGGAGACCGATCAGGTGCCTTCGTGGAGCCAAGCCCTGATGACGGCCACCGACCGGCGTACCGAACTGCGACAGGATCGTGTGCGCATCGACATCGCCCAGGTGCAGCATTCCCGCACACTTTCGGAGCAGCTCTCCGGCCTGGATCTGAACGTCAGCGCCTCCAGCGATGGGGTGGACCGCAATCACAACTCCTCTCTCAGCGACACGCTGGGTTTCGAGTTCCCCGGATGGTCGGTGGCGCTCACCTACAGCATGCCCATCGGCAACCGACGCGCGAATTTCGCGGAACGGGCAGCCCGCATCGCCGTGCGCCAGGCCGTCCTGAACCACGATCGCAACGAGTTGCAGGTGGTGGCCGACGTGCGCAAGGCCGTGCGTGACGTCTACTACCGAGCGGAAGCCGTGAGCGCGTCCAAGCAGAGTCTCGAGCTGGCGCGACGCCAGTTCGAGGTCGAGCAGGACCGGTACGACGAAGGGCTCTCCACCAATTACCAGGTTCTCGAATACCAACGAGATCGGGTCGAAGCGGAATCGAACGAACGTCAGGCGCGCGTCGAGCTCGCCAAAGCGAGGGTCGCCCTCGACAGTGCCCAGGGGATTCTGGGCGAGAGGACTTCCCCATGAGCACCACGCAACCTACGACGGACACGAGCGGTGGCGGCATTGGCCTCTGGCTGGCAGGCGGATTGATTCTCCTGCTGGGCGCGCTCGGCGTGCGTGCCATGCTCCACGAAGAGGTGGTCGTCGAGCTGACCCTCGAGGAGCAGTACCGCCAACATCCCCGACTGCGTCACCTCGAATTCGGTGGCTGCGAGTTCGGGCGTACGTTCGATGCCGACACGTCCGACATGGTTTCCGTCCTGGTGTCCAAGCTGGACGGACGCGGAGGGCGCGATGCCCTCGAGATCGCCCGCACCGAGGTCGCCGCAGCCGGCGCTGCCGCGATCGAACCGCTCACGCGCATGTTCGACCAGGTCTTCTCGGATCCGTTCCGGCAAGGCGTCGTCCAGAACATCTTGGGTGCTTGTGCCCTGATGGAGGACGACTCGGGCCTGGAGATCATGCGACGTGGACTGGACCACCCGAGTGACGCCGCGCTGCTGGCCGCCGTCGACGGGCTGCGGGTCCGCGGTCAAGCGATCGACTACGATCGATTGAAGCAGCGATTGGTCATGACGCGCTCCCCTGGCTCGCGGAACTCGATCTCCGCCGCCATGGCGTACGTGGACCTACAGGCACTCCTGATCGACCTGGCCGGTTGGATCGAACGCAGCGAGAACGTCGACCTCTATCCCGGCCTGACCAAGAAGGCTTGTGGCGCGACCGAACCTGAGATGGTCGCCAAGTTCTTGAGTCTTCGCAGTTCACCGGCACTCAGCCCGGTCCAGCAGTGCTACTTGATCGCACCGGCTGCCAGGGACGGGAACCTCGCGGCGCTCCAGGAACTGATCGAGACCACGGCGGACTCCCACCCCGCCCGCGCCCGCGCTGCCATCGAAGCTCTGGGCTTCGTCGGGCTCGGACAGGAGGTCCAGACCGCCTTCTTGGATCACCCTGGGCCCAAGGTGCGGCTCGCTGCCGCCGAAGTTCTCGCCGCCTACGACGACTACGAGGCGATCCTGCCGGCATTCGAGCGCGGTTTGAACGACCAGAGCGTCGAAGTGCGCACGTTCGTCCGCCGACATCTCGTGCAGCAAGGCCATGAGCACGCGATCGCGATGTGCATCCAGGACCTGCGTGGGGACAAGTTGGGTCGCTCGACCGCGATCCAAGACCTCATGGCCGAGTGGGATCTCGACTCCGGAGTTCCGGAGCGTGCCTTCCAAGCCCTGAAGGCCCGCGCCGCGGAGCCTGCGACCGCGAAGGACCGGAACGACCTGATTCGATCGATCGGGTTCATCCCGCTTCGTGAGGCCGCGGAGTTCGTCATGGCGCAGTACGACGTCCTTCCGCCCACCATTGGACACCTCGATTCCTTCGAGTGGTGTTGTGGTGCCGTCTTCAACACGGGGGAAGCGGGAATGCAGTTGCTGCGTGAGCTCTACGCCGCAGAGACCGACCCGATGAAGCGCATCGCCCTGATCCAGTACATCTGGCAGGACAAGGCGGAGGCTTCGCTCGAGGTCATGCTGGAAGCGTTCCTGGACGAAGCGACCAACCCCTACGAGCGCTTGTTCCTGGCGGACCGCATGATTCGCATCGGCCCGGCCACACGACTGGCGCCGATCATCAAGCGCACGTATCTGGGAATCACGCACCCCGTGGTGCGTCCCGCTCTGCAGTGCATCCTGTGGTCGTTCTACGGCGACCATTACCAGGACTCCTAGAGTTCGCCCAAGCGGGTCCAGGCGCTACCCTCTCCAGGATGCCCCCGCGCCCGTTCCCTCAGCCGCTGCTTGCGGCACTGCTCCTCGTCCTGGGCCTGACCCTGTGTGGGTGCGGTGGCGAGGACACCCGCGCCGCCTCGTCCGGTGCCATTCCCGCACCCGATCCGGCGCTGCGTCCCAAGGCACCTGCCCGCGTGCTTCCGGACACGTCTCCCAAGGTCACGCCTCCGATCGAAGCCCTGTTGGGTCGGATGTCCCCGGACTCCAAGGGCGACGATTGGCCGACCGAGTGGTTCGCCGAGTTGACCGAAACGTTGTTCGTCGCAGCCCTTGGCGACGCTCTGAACGGGAACCCGACCACGTTGCTCGAGAGGTGCAGCGACAACGCGCGCGCATCGCTCGTGGGAGGCGAGCGAACGATGCTGCGCCGGGATGCGCATGTGACCGCCTACCGAAGCGGGGCCGCGACCAGCCTTCCCGTTCCGATCGCGGAAGGCATCGAGCAGTGGCGCATGGCCCTCGAGCTGTCCGGGCCCGTACGCGCGGAAGGCTGGGTGTCCGCGAGCGAGCGGGATTCTGAGGCCGGTACGTTCCGTTGTCGACTCGAGCTCGAGGTGGTGCACTTCGCCACGCGCGAACAGCACGCCCTGTCCCTCGATGTGCTCTGGTCCGTGCAGGGCGGGCTCAAATTGACCGCGCTCATCGGCCGCGGCGGACAATCGGTGCGCGTGACCGGGATCGGGTACCGGGATGTGAGCGACCTCGTGCTCGATACGACCGACTTGGGACGCAGCACGACCGGCGCGGTCGAACTGGTCGATCGATTCGACCGCTCCGTACCGTTCTCCGAGGCCTTCCTCGGCATGCACGGCGTCGGCGTGGGGGACCTGAACGACGACGGACTCGAGGACCTCTACGTCGCACGCCGCGCGGGCGAGGCCAACGCCCTGTTGCTGCGCACCCGCTCGGGTTCCTGGGTTGATGCGCCTATCGGTCATGGCGCTGATCTGCTCGATGGAACCAGCGGCGTGCTGGTCGTGGACCTCGATGGCGATGGAGCGCGCGATTTGGCCCTCGGTGTGGCGGACGAGGTCGTCGTCCTGTGGAACGACGGGCACGCCCGGTTCCCGCACCATACGCGCCTGCAGGCCGGCGGCGGCGCGAACGTGAACAGCATCCTCGCGCACGACTTCGATGGCGACGGGGATCTCGACCTGGTCGATACGCGCTACTTCCGTGGCGACCGCAACGCCTCGCCACCGACGCCGTACCACGATGCGCAGAACGGTGCCGCCAATGTCGCGTGGGCCAATCGAGGCGAGCGCACGTTCGAGGACGTGACCACCGAACTGGGGTTCGATCAGGGCAACGATCGATTCAGCCTCGCGGGCATTTGGGACGACTTCGCCGGGGACGCCGCCCTGGACCTGTACGTCACCAACGACTTCGGTCGCAACACGCTCTACGTCGCTGAGGAAGGTCGCTTCCGGGAGGCCGCCGCCGAGCACGGCATGGAGGACCAGGCCGCCGGCATGGGCGCGACCGTTTCCGATGTGAACGGCGACGGACACCTGGACCTGTACGTCTCCAACCTGCACGCCGCCTCCGGTTCGCGCATCACGGCGCAGTCACGCTTCCTGGCCGGCGCCCCTCTGGAGGCAAGGGCCTCGTTCCCGCGCCACGCACGCGGCAACACCCTGTTGTTGGGGCGTGGGGACGGACGGTTCCGCGACGCGACGGACGATGCGGGCGTCGCGCACGCAGGTTGGTGTTGGGGCGCGATCTTCACGGACGTGGACGGGGACGGTCGGGCGGATGCGTTCGCACCGAACGGGTTCCTCAGCGGTCCGGACACCGCAGAGGTCGAGGGCTTCTTCTGGCGCGTGGCGGTCCCCTCGTCTCCGTTGCACCCGCCCGCCAGTGGCGACTACTTGCAAGCCTGGCAGGCGTGCTCTCACGCGACCGAACACGGCGGCCGATCCTGGAGCGGACACCAACGGAATCGGTTGTTCCTGAACACCGGGAACGCGCGTTTCGTGGATGCGTCGGCCGTCCTGGGTGTGGACCATCTGGACGACGGACGATCCGCGGTTCGGCTCGATCTCGATGGCGATGGTCGCCAGGACCTGATCACCCGCAACCGAACGCTGCCGCTCGTTCGCGTGCTCCACAATGAAGGCACGGGCGCCGCGGCCTGGATCACGCTCGAAGTGTCCCAGCCAGGCCCCAACACCGAGGCCGTCGGTGCCCAGGTGGTCGTGCGCTCGGAGCAGACCTCGCAGGCCTTCCGCGTGCGCGCTGGGGAGGGCTACCTCGCCTCACATTCCAAGAGGATTCAGGGTCACTTGGCTCCGACCGTGACCACTGTTCACGTGGACGTGACCTGGCCCGATGGAGGCACGTCCACCTTCGGCCCACTCGCAACGGATCGCGCCTGGCACCTGCCACGGGACGGCGAACCCAGCCGCATGGATGGGTTCGCTGCCCTGCCGGGTCCTCCGACCGCAACGGAACCCCGTCTGCCGATTCCGGTCCATCGAGTCCCAGCCATCGACCCGATCGACGTGCGCCCCCTGCGCCTGCCCAGTTTCGAGGGCCGCGACCTGAAGGTGGGTGACCTGCGAGGCAAACCCACCGTGCTGTTGCTCTGGGGCTCGTGGCACGACGACGCGTGCGACCTGCTCGCTGCGTTCGCGGATCAGGTCGAGGCGCAGGACATGCACGTGATCCCGTTGAGCCTCGACCTCGCACCCGGCCAGGAATGGGCGCGGGCCTACGCCGAGCATCGAGGATTCGTGGGCCAAGGCGGACGCCTGGACCAACGCGGACGCATGTTGCTCGCGTGGTGGATCGCGTCGTGGATCGGAGGCCAGAGGGACCTCCAACTGCCGGCCGCGATCCTGATCGATTCCGAAGGACTGGCGCGCTGCCTCTACTTGGGAGAGGTCGATCCCGAACAGGTGGCGGCGGACGCGGCGACCTGCGCCCGGGGCGAATCGTTGCTCACAGGACGATGGATCCGCGGGCAACCCCGGCGAGACACCAGCGCCGTCGTGGACGCCCTGCGGCGCAACGGCGAGATCGAACTCGCCGATGCCTGGGAGCGCTGAACCCACTGCGGGGTCCACTGCTAGGTCCGCGCCGCGTTCGCGGGCCAGGGCGAACTTGCGGTCAACGCTGAAGCGGAACCCAGTCGATGCCCTCACCCGGCTCACCGAGTCGAGCAACCTCCAGGTCGATCCCGCTCCACCCCGCGCCGTTCGAACACCATTCGAGGGCTCCGGCAGCACCGCTGCGGTAGGCCACGCGCCCGGTTCGACCTCGGTCGAGGGGCCACGCATGGATCTGACCGGCGTGCATCGTGAAACAGTAGCCGTGATGGACGATCACCCCGGCCGCATCACAGGACCGCACGTCCCGCATCCGGTGTTCCAACCTGGGCGCTGCTGCCAGGAGAGCCTGGATGGACGGATTCGGATCGTCCGCGTGCTTGTCCAGTTCCGATCCGAACAGGGCGACGGTCGCTTGGGCGTCTCGCTCGTTCCCATGGACCGCGAACCCGCGCAACCGCGGCAGAGAGACCAGGCAGACGACGACGGCCACCGCCAGCAGCAACGAGACGTCCAGCCAGAGGGGGTCCCGGCGGTGGGTGGGCCGGCCCTTGGACGGTGCGGTGGCGGAGTTCGAGGTCATGATGGTGCGGGTTCGGCGCCGGAGACGGGCAGAAGACTGGAAGCTAGAGATCCCGGACCTACGATTCAAACCCCATGACCCAGGCTCCGGATTCCTCCCGCCCCGACTTCGGGGGCACCGGCCGCGGCCCTCGCTGCGCGGACCTCCCGTACGTGATGCGGGAAGCCGCCCGCATCGTCGGCCGGCGCCTCGCCATGCGCGGGTTCCAGGGCTGGATCGTCGGTGGGGCGGTGCGCGATCTGATCCTCGGCCGGCCGGTCAAGGACGTCGACATGGTGAGCGCCGCGACCCCCGACGAGGTGGAGGGCCTCTTCGAGAACCTGATCTCGGTCGGTCGATCCTTCGGCATCCTGGTGATCCCGGTCCAGGTGCCTGCCGAGGACGGCGGTGGGGCGGCGACCCGCGTCGAGGTGGAACTCGCCACGTTCCGCACCGAGGACGACTACGCCGACGCCCGTCACCCCGACACCGTGAAGTTCGCCAAGACGGTCGGCGAGGACGCCGTGCGCCGCGACTTCACCTGCAACGCGTTGTACCTGGATCCGCTCGACGACACCTGCGTCGATCCGACCGGTGGACTCGAGGACCTGGAAGCGGGACGTTTGCGCGCCGTCGGCGACCCGCGCGCACGCTTCCGCGAGGATGGCTTGCGCATCCTGCGCATGGCTCGCTTCCTGGGTCAACTTGGATTGCTGCCCGCGGACGGCCTCTTCGAAGCGGCGCGGGATTCCAGCGCGAGCCTCGATGGGGTCAGCCGCGAACGCATCCTCGACGAGTTGGGTCGCACGCTTGCTTCTCAGCATGTCCGGTCGGCCGTGCAGGCTTGGCTCGCGAGCGACGCCTTGCCCCACGTGCTGCCCACGTGGTGGGCCGCGGTCCATCCAGCGAATCTGTGCATCGACGAACGAACCATCGCACTGCTGGAAGCCAGAACGGCGATCGATGGATTAGCCATCTGGCTGGATCCGGATCCGTTGGGCACGTCCGACGCACAGTGCGAGGCGGAGGTCCTCGGCAGCCTTCCCTTGTCGCGCACGGATGCACGCTGGATTCGCGAGTCCTGGCAACGGCGGCGCTCGCTGATGACCGAGGTGACCGACCCGGCCCAGCGCGCCCGTTTGCTGGATGGACCCGAAGGCGCGTTGTCGCTACGACTCGCTCGGGCGTGGACGCACGCCACCGGAAGCTCGACCGAGCAACTGCAGTCCCTCGAGACGTGGCGGGACCTCCAGGACTCCGACGTCCTGATTCCGGAGCCGTTGCTGAACGGGCACGACCTGAGCGAGCTCGGCGTACCGAAGGGCCCGCGCCTCGGCGAGGTGCGTACGGCGTTGATCGATGCCCAGCTTCGCGGCCAGGTCACGACGACCGACGAGGCGCGCGCTTGGCTGGTGGACCAGCTCTAGAGGTCCGGCCAGGACCAAGGTCCGCTGCGGGATGGCTCGTGTTCGGCCGCACAACTAGCTGGGCGGGAACACGCGGCGCAGCTGGAACGAGAGCGGGTAGCCCAGTGCGGCGACCACGATGACGACCTTGGCCGCCAGTCCGCCGTCCACGACCAGCAGGGCCACGGTGCCGCCACACGCGAGCAGCATGCGCAGCAAGACGCCCATGCAACGCCCGACGTCCGGCGCGGTCCATGGGGCGCCGGTGGGCTTCAAACTCACCAAGCGACGCACGACGAACAGTCCCACCGCGAGGGCCAGCCAGGACCCGAACGGGATGCCGCTGTCACCGACTCCACGCAAGAGTCTCGCGAGGAACGGCGTGGTGCAGATCAGGAAGAAGCTGGCTGCGGCGGCCAGGATCCAGCCTCGCGGATGCGCACCTTCGAGCCCTTCCTCGCCGTCCTCGAGTCGGCCCAGTCGCGACAGACTGAAGACGTAGAGCCCATATCCGATGGCGGGCGCGAGCTGAACAGGGTCGGGCCAAGCACCCGACACGGCGCGCGTCGAGAACGTGATCGCGATCCCCAGGTTGGCCGCGCGACACAGACCGAGAAGGGTGGGGCCGAGCCATACCCCGCGTCCGAACAGGTCGTAGCCGACCGCCAGCACGGCCAAGCCTGCGTACGCTGCGCCGATCATCGGCTGGACCGCGTACGCGACGGCGACGCCGCCCAGAACGAGGCCGAGGCCTGCCAGGAAGGCCACGGTGGGGGAGATCGCACCGGAGGGCAAAGGACGTTCCGGTCGGGTGCGCGCGTCCTCCTGGCGGTCGGCCCAATCGTTCAGCGCCATGGCGCCGTGGTAGACGCCCAGCGTCGCCAGGACGAGCCAACCCAGGTTGGCGTGCGGCCAAACACCACCCGCGCCGAACACGAGGCCAGCCAAGACGTCGACCACCGCGGACGGCGCCAACGACAGACGGAACAAGCGTCCCCAGTGCAGGGTCTTGGACGTGGTCAAGGAGTCCTCGAGCGGGCCCGAATCAGCCCGCGCCCGGGATGAACCGCAGGATGTCGTTGTAGGTCACGTAGACCATCAACGAGACGATCAGCACGAGGCCGACGACCTGGCTGTAGCCGAGCGTGCGCTCGCTGACCGGCGAGCCTTTGACGGCTTCGACCAGCAAGAAGAAGATGTGCCCACCGTCGAGAACGGGGATCGGCAGGACGTTCAACACCGCCAGGTTGACGCTGAGGATGCACAGGAAGAAGAGCAGCTTCGCCCAGCCCATGCCCGACACCTCGTAGGAGACCTTGCTGATCATCACGATACCGCCGAGGTTGCGCGGCGACACTTCACGTGTGGCCATGCGCTTCAGCGTCATCCAAGTGTCCTGCAGGAAACGCCACGACGAGATCGCACCAGCCCGGATCGAAGGCAGGATGCCGTGGGTCTGGTGGACGTGGTGGGCGGGTTGGATCCGGAAGTCCGACAGGAGCCCGGTCAGAGGTGCGGCTTGGGCGAAGATCTCGATAGGCGCTTCCAGTCCGCGTCGCTCCATCAGGAAGGACACCGGCTCAGTGTCCGCCGCATGGAGCCCCGCGGCGGTGTGGGCCTCGGCCCATTCCTGAACGGGCTCCGACTGAATCGCCACGATGCGATCTCCGCTCTTGGCACCCGCTTGCTCCATGGGAGACCCCGGGTAGACACGAATCGATGTGCCGTCCAGGCCCAGGTGCATGTCGCGCCAAGCCTCCAGGGCCTGATCCGTGCCGAGTTCGGACAGGTCCAGTTCGTGGAATTCCCCATCCCGAATCACAGCAAGCGTGTTCGGCCCGGGTGCGGCGAGATGCCTGAGCACCATGATCGAACTGTGGATCACCTCGCCACGCACCTTGTAGATCACGTCGCCCGCAAGGATGCCGATCGACTCGGCGGGCCCACCGCGGCGCACCTCTTGGACGGCCAGGTCCTGGGGCGCGAATCCGAAGAGGGGGGAGCCCGGGTCGCTGACGACTTGGTTGAACTCGATGAGCTTGCGCTCCCCGTCCCGCTCGACGATCACGGTGAGCGGGTTGGGGGAGAGCGTCAACGCACGCGCCGTTTCCGCCTGGCCCATGCCCTCGGGCCAGCCGCTGATGCCCAAGAAGCGGTCGCCGGTGCGCAACCCGGCTTGTGCAGCAGCGCCGCCGGCAACGACCTCGATCGGGTGTCCGAGTTGGGGGCCAGGCGGCAACCCGACGTGGAAGAACCCGTCGTCCTCCTCGCGCTCCGGTTGCAGGTGGAACGTCTCGCGCCCGTTCGGGCCGTCGAGGACGATTTCAACCTGATCACTGCCTGCCAGAGCGACTCCGGTGAACAGATGCCCGAACTCCCAGATGTCGCGTCCATCGACCTCGACGACCCAGGAGTCCCCGGGGACTCCTGCTCGCCAAGCGGGGCTGCCAGCGGCCGGATGGTCGATCACCGGGGAGTCCACCGGCACGCCTGCGCCGAGCGCGATGGGGAAGCACACCAACGCGAAGATCACGTTCATGATCACGCCGCCGGAATAGATCAAGAGGCGCGCGGGTACGGACTTGGCGCCGAGTTCATCAGGTGCTGGTGCGCGTCGGTCCCCATCGGGGATCTCGCCCGCCATGCGGACGTAACCACCGAACGGAACCACGGCGATCTGGTAGGTCGTGCCGCCACGTTTCCACCCGATCAGCTGGGGACCGAAGCCGAGGCTGAAGACCTCGACCCGAACCTTGCACCAGCGTGCCGCCAGGAAGTGGCCGAGTTCGTGAACGAAGATGACCAAGCCGATCCCGAGACCGACTTGGAGGACACGTAGGATGAAGTCGAAAGACATGAGTGGGTGCCAGGCGCTCAGCGCACGGCGTAGGCGTCGATCCGATCCTGCGCGAGGTCTCGCGCGTGGGCGTCCGAGGCGAAGATAGCGTCCATGATTTGCTGGATCCCGCGTGCGGAACCCAGTCCAGGACGCTCATCGAGAACGGCGCGATTGATGCGTTCGATCTGGTCGAAGCGAATACGTCGATCCAGGAACGCCGCCACCGTGACCTCGTCCGAGGCGTTCAGAACCGCGCCGGAATCAGCACCTTCCTCGACGCAGCGGAAACCGAGCTCCAGGGTGGGGAAGCGCTCCAGGTCGGGCTCCTCGAACGTCAGTTCACGGAACAAGCTGGTGTCGAATCCGGTCAAAGGTGCCGTAGCGCGATCCGGATGGTGCAGGGCGAAGTGAATGGGTCCGCGCATATCGGGCGGACCCATCTGGGCGATGACCGAGCCGTCGATGAACTCGACCATCGAGTGCACGATCGACTGGGGATGGACGGTGACGCGAATGCGCTCGCGCTCCAGTCCGAACAGGTGGTGCAGCTCGATGATCTCGAGCGCCTTGTTCATCAGGGTGGCGGACCCGACCGTGATGCGTGGACCCATGTCCCAGGTCGGATGCACCAGCGCCATCTCGGGCGTCGCGTCGCGCAACGCATCCAGTTCGGTCGTGCGGAACGGTCCGCCGCTGGCAGTCAGGTGGACGTAGCGCACGCGGTCCAGTCGTTCGCCGCGCAAGCACTGGAAGATCGCGCAGTGCTCGGAGTCGACCGGCACGATCTCGGCGCCTCGATCGCGCGCGAGCTGCATCAACTCGTCGCCCGCCATGACCAGCGATTCCTTGTTGGCCAACGCCAGCGTCTTCGAGCGCTCGAGGATGGCGATGGAAGGTGCGAGTCCTGCCGCCCCGACCATGCCGTGCATGGCGACGTCGAACTCGGCGGCTGCGATCAACTCGATCACCGCCTCGGGGCCCGCGAACAAGGTCGTACCCGCGGGCAGGTGCGGACGCAGACGCTCCGCGGCCTCCGGATCGGACATCGCCACGAAGGGCGGCCCGAACTCGCGCACCTGCTCGCGAACCGCTTCCCAGGATCGATTGGCCGCCAGGCCCGCGATCGCACAGCCCGAGTCCTCCCGCCGGACCAGATCCAGAGTCTGGGTGCCGATCGAGCCGGTGCTTCCGAGGAGGAGGATTCGTTTCAAAATGTGGACGGGGACACCAGAGCCGGAATGCTGACGGAAGGGGGGGGGTGGACGGAGCGGTGTGGGACCCGGCGCAACCACCGATCTAGGGATACGCAGTGGTTCGGAGAGCCTTACAGACGTCGACCGGGCAGCCCTGGGAGTTTAGCCCCAACACCGTGCGGGTTCTCATGTGCCTTGCACGCTATCCTAAGGCCCCCGAATCCCCAGGAAAGAACTCCGTGACCACCGACCGCCCGATCACCTACAAGGACGCTGGCGTCAACATCGACGCCCAGGACGAGGCCCTCTCCCGCGCCAAGTCCGCCATCCGCTCGACCTTCATCCCCGGCGTGATGGGGGACGTGGGAGCTTTCGGGGGTCTGTTCGACCCGGAGGCCGCCGGCGTGGGTGGGCAGATCCTGGTCGCCAGCGCGGACGGCGTCGGGACCAAGCTCGAGGTCGCCAAGCGCGCCGGGGTCTTCGACACCGTGGGCCGGGACCTCGTGCAGCACTGCATCAACGACATCCTGGTCCAGGGCGCCCGACCGCTGTTCTTCATGGACTACGTCGGCACCGGTCGGCTCGAGCCCGCGGTCGTCGGCGACCTGATCCGGGGCTGCGCCGCCGCCTGCAAGGACGCAGGCATCGCCCTGCTCGGTGGCGAGACCGCGGAGATGCCTGGCCTCTACGCCGACGGCGACTTCGACCTCGTCGGCTTCATCGTCGGTTCCGTCAAGCGCGAGTCGCTTCTCGACGGCAGCAAGGTCGCGCCCGGCCAGAAACTGCTCGGACTGGGTTCGGTCGGCCTGCACACCAACGGTTACTCGTTGGCGCGCAAGGTGCTGTTCGAGCGGATGGGACTCGACGTCGGCGATTGCCCGGCGGAACTCGGAGGACGCTCATTGGGCGACGCCCTGCTCGCACCGCACCGCTGCTACCTGAACGAATTGATGCCCCTGGTCGAGGCCGGTCACCTGGCTGCCATGGCGCACATCACGGGTGGTGGCCTGCTGGACAACCTGCCGCGCGTCCTCGGCGACACGGACGCGATCATCGACCCCACCAGCTGGACCGTTCCGCCGCTCTTCCAGCTGATCGTCGACAACGCCGGCATCGACCGGAACGAAGCCAACCGCGCCTTCAACATGGGCGTCGGCATGGTCTTGCTGGTTCCGACGGACCACGAAGCCGCTGTTCGTGCCCACTTGGCCAGCATCGACGAACCCGTGTTCGACCTGGGCGAAACAGTGGCCGGCACCGGCGTGGTGCGGTGGTCCGACGAGTGAGCGGCTTCGCGCGCAACGGATGGCGGTGGATGCGTGCGGGCTTGCTCGTGGCTCTCACTGCAGCGTTCGCGCAGGAGCAGAAACCTCTCTCCAGCGACGAGGTCCGTGAACTCGCCGATTCGCTGCAGGACCCCGAGGTCGATCCTCAGGTCCTGCAGTCGGCCTACGAGGCCTTCCTTCCGCTGCACGACGCCTTCCGCGTCGCGGACGCCCGCTATCTCGCGGAAGCCATGTTCGCCGAGCAGCCAGCGACCTGGAGCGCCTTCTGCCTCGAGGGCATCGCCCGACGCGGCGGGGATCCCGCCAGGGCCGAGTCGGTTCTGACCGCTCAACTCGAACGCGTTCCCGCCGGTCAGGAACGCATCGATCTGTTGGAACGCCGCGCCATCGCACGAGGCGGAGCCGGCGACACCCTCGGCTCGCAACAGGACCTGGCCCGCGCCCTGGCCGCTGGCGGTGCGGACGCATGTCAGATCCTCGCCTTGCAAGCCCTGGAATCCGGACGGGATGGGGAGGCCAGAGAGCTCTTCCGCGTCCTTCTGGAACGCGCGGATCGCGCCCCCGAGGGCAGCGAGCCCCCGGCATGGGCCTTGCGTGGCTGGGCCCTGTCCCTGACACCGCGCTAGGGCCTTGGACCGGCTCCCAGGGGAGCGGTCCGACAACCCGCTCGGAGCGCGCAGGAAGCCGCAGGTCGACTCTGGAGAGCCCGCGCAGAGGGACCGAATGTGCTCGCACACCCGCGGGACCTCCACTCGAGGAGAGTTCCATGCGGAGATGCCTCTGAAGGCTTGCGAGGCCGGGTGGTGGACCGGATCCTGTGTGCGACCGATACCCCCGAGCCCCACTGGACTACTCCAGGCATGCCGAAGTCTCTCCTCACGCTCCTCCTCGCCTCCTTCACCCTCTCGTTCGTCGCCGTCCCCCAGGACGACGGCCGTTACCTCAAGGACCGGGACCTCGCCAAGCTCGCCACCGCGCTGGGCAACTACGTCGAGGCCGCCAACACGCGCTCGAAGCTGCTCGAGGCGGAACACGACGTCCAGGGCGAGATGGACAAGCTCGCCAAGAAGCTCAAGAAGGCGCCCGTGCCGGACATCCTGGCGCTACCCGAGGACCTGGGCCAGGCCCTCTTCCTGTCGCGTAACTATCCGAAGGCCCGCGGCCTGAAGCCGGGCAAGATCCTCGACGCCGAGTACGAGGGGTTCGACTCCATCGTGCGTGGCAAGGGAGCGTTGCCCTACGCGGTCTGGGCACCCAGCAAGTACGACGCCAAGAAGGCCACGTACCCGCTCTTCCTGACGATCCCGGCCGAGGGCGAGGAGCCCAAACAACACATCCTCGAGCAGTGGATGGAAGGCGCCATCCGGGACGGGGCCATCATCGCCGCGCCCAAGATGCCGGACAACATCGACGACTGGACCGGAGTCAAGGGAGACACCGGTCTCGCGCGGATCATGGTCCTCATGCGGGCCATGCTGGAGAACTACGCCATCGACCCCGATCGCATCTACATCTGCGGCCGCGGCTCGGCCGGCGTTCCGGCCGCCATCAAGATCGCGAGCCTGTTCCCCGACCGCTTCGCCGGCGTCATCGGCCGCGCCGGTGACCTGGGTGAGGGCGTCAGCGCCCAGAACTTCGGCAACCTACCGACCTGGCTCTCCGGAGCCGGCGCCCGGGCCACGGCCTTCAAAGCCGAGGCCAAGAGTCTCGGCTGGGACGACCTAGTCACGATCGATCCCGAAGGACGGGAAGCGGAGTTCTGGACCTGGGCCAACAACAACCCGCGCCGGACGCTGCCCTCGACCCTGACGCTCTACCCGCACGAGCCGTTCCCCACGCGCTGCTACTGGATCAAGTCGGCCAGCGGCTTCTCGGAAGGTGCCAGCATCAAGGCCACGGTCGACCGGGAACTGAACCAGATCACCCTCGAAGGCGACAAGGTCACGGACGTGATCCTGTACCTCAACGATCAGATCATCGACCTGTCGCGCCCCGTGACCGTGCTCGCCAACGGGCAGAAGCACGTCGATCAGATCCCGCGCAGCTTCCGAACCTGCCTCGAACTCATCCAACTCGGCACCAGTGATCCGAAGCGTGTGTTCGTCGCCACCATGGCGTACACGCTTCCGGCCAAGCCTCAGTAGTCGCCGTGCCCCGCCCGGCTGAGGCCCGAGGGTCGCGCATCGTTCTTCTGCTGCTCGCCGCTGGCCTCGCCGGCGCGGGTGTGATGACGGTCGAGTTGGCCGCCGTGCGGCTGATCGCACCTCGCTTCGGCGCATCCAGCGCCGTGTGGACGAACGTGATCGGGGTGGTGCTCCTGGCCCTGTCGCTCGGGTACCTGATCGGCGCGCGCGTGTCTCGCGGCGCCGACCCGGCACGGGCACTGGGACGCGTGCTGCTGCTGGGCGCCGTGCTCGTCGCCTGGCTCCCCGCGGCTTCGGGGCCCGTCTGCGCCGCGCTGTTCCCGGACGGCACCGCCCTCGACGAGGCGGTCGGGCTGCTGGTCTGGGGCAGCCTGGCTGCGGCCCTGGTGCTGTTTCTGCCCGCGGCCACCGTGCTGGGCTGCGCCGCCCCCCTGTGCACCGAAGCCTTGCAACGGGCCCGAGGTGGGGGTGCCGGCGAATCGGGGGGGCGGGTCCTCGCCGCGTCCACGGTCGGGAGCTTGGCCGGAGCCTTCGGTACGACCTACGTCCTGGTCCCCAACCTCGGCATGACGGGCATCTTCCTGACGGCGGGCGCGACGCTGGCGGTTGCGGGCCTCGCCCTGCTCCTTACGACCCGCAGCGTGCGGACCGCGCTCGTGCTCCTGGTGCCTCTCGGGCTGGCGTTCGCCTGGTCACGGACGACGGATCGACCGGTGCTGGAAGGCGAAACGCTCCTGGCGCAGACCCAGTCCGCTTATCAATCGTTGCGTGTGGTCGAGACCGGAAGCGGCGACGAACGCCTGCGCCGCCTCGAGGTCAACGAGGGACTCGACTCGTTCCAGTCCGTGTGGATTCCGGAACCCGGGCTCCTTGGGCAAGGCTACTACTACGATCTGTTCGCACTGCCGCCGCACTGGGACAGCCGGGAAAGCTCGGCGGGCGGCTCAGAGACCTGGTCCACGCTGATCCTGGGTCTGGGCGCAGGCACCACCGTGCGCGTGATGGAAGGTGCGCTGCCGTCCGGAGTGGAACTCCGAACAGTGGGCGTGGAACTCGATCCATCCGTCATCGACCTCGCGCTCGAACACTTCGACCTGGAACGCAGCGACACTCGGCAAGTGCATGGCGGACTGGATGCACGCGTCGGGTTGCAACACGTCGCAGGACCCTTCGACCAGGTCGCCCTCGACTGTTACGCCAATCAGGTCGAGATGCCTCCGCACCTGGCGACGGTCGAGTTCTTCCGCGAGGTGCGCGCGGCACTGCGACCGGGCGGTTGGCTGTCGATCAACGCCGCGGGTTTCGGGCTGGACGACCCGGTGGTCGATGCCGTGGCCCGCACCTGCGCCACGGCCTTCGAACGACCGGTGCTCGCCGTGCGCGTTCCGTTCTCGCGGAACTGCATGCTCTTCGCGCGCCGCGATGCGGAGGTGCCCGGACCGGACGACGAGACCGCCTGGCATCGTCCCGGCGCGACGTTCCACACCTTGCTGCGTCAGCTGGAGATCCCCGGCGCCTGGCGGCAGGTGGTCCCGCACCAGGGCACGCCGCTCACGGACGCCCACAGCCCCACGGAACGCTTGCAGCTGGAGTCCCTGATCTCGGGTCGGCGGACCTGGCTGGAGTCTCGCCCTTGAGCCCGCTGCTCCACGTCCTGCTGGTCGGTGCTCTGGCGCAAGGCGACGTCGATCGCCTGCTGGGGGAAGAGCGCTTTCGGGAAGCCTTGGTCGCCAGCGAATCCCTGGAAGGTGTCGAACGATCTCGTCAGCGAACGCTGGTCCTTTGGTCGGCAGGGGACCTGGGTGGCGCGCTGCAAGAGGCGCGCGCTGGACTGACCGAGGGTGAGGACCTGCTGTTGCGGTACTACGGAGTGCAGCTTGCGCTCGAGTTGCGGGACACCGACATGGCGTGGCGCGAGCTGGACGCCCTCGAGACCCACCGCCAATCCCTGGGGCCCGACGACCCCTGGGCGCTGTTTCTGGACGAGCAGCTTCCGGAGCTGCAGGCCACAGGTTCCGAGGTCGTCCTCCACGGCAGCGCACGGGTCATCGCCCGATCCCTGGCGACCTGGATCGTCGGGCTCAGCGGGTTCTTGGCGCTGCTGATCTTCGGCTGGAGCTCGCTGCCTAGCCGTCGTCGTCGTCCCGGTACCTGACCCCAGCTTCCAACCGCGCCTGACTCAGGCCGTCGAACGCCGGCTTGGCGGATGCGTCCGAAGACGACGCCCACTTGGACAGGACCTCTTCCGCCAATTGCGAGTTGGTTCGTCCCAACCCGTCTTCCACCGCCCAACTCGCAGGGCGTGCTCGAGCCGACAGGATCAGGCGATCGGTGGTCGTCGCCACGTCACCCGCAGCCCAAGCGTTGCGCGCCAGGGCTCCTTGGGCCAAGGCTACGTAGTGCAGGGCGCTGTCCGCGAACCCGGCCTCCTCGGCCGCAACGGCTTCGAACCGATCGATGGACGCTTGATAGCAGTGGCTCGCCGTGACCTCGTCGGCTTGCTGAAGCGCCCACTCGCCGGCCGTGAACTCGGCGAGCCCCTGGAACCAGGACCAGGTCGGGGTGGGTGAGTTGTCCAGCCCATCGTAGACCGTCGCCAGCGCGGCCGCGCCCTGGTCGCGAAGAACGACGAAGCGCAGCCACTGGTGGACTTGGGCATCCTCAGGAAAGCGCACGGCGGCGGCCCGAGCCACATCCGTCTGGGCCTGGAGCAGACCCACTGCACCCAGGAACTCCAGCCCGGCCTTCGCTTGGTCGACGGTGCCGTAGGGGTGCTCGAGGAGGAGTCGATAGGCCAACCAGACCTGGCCCACGTGCTCGGCGTTCCATGGCTGGGCGTCCGGCTGAGCATCCGGTCGGAGCGCCGCGTAGATGCTGCGCGTCCGAGCCCGAGCGAGGACGTCCAACACGTTCGCGACCCGCTCGGATCCCGCCTCTTCCAAGAGCTGAGGCAGAGCCAAGGCTGCGGCGTTCGCTGCGGCTTCGAAGTCCGACAGTTGATAGGACGCGATCGCCATCCACGCGGCGGCACGATCTGCCGTGCTGGGGGACTCCATGGCCAGCGAGGAGGAACGGCGGCTCTCCTCGAAGAGTCCGGTGGGGTCCTGGCCTGCTCGCAGTCGCGCGAACGCCAGAGTGTGCGCCAGACCGGCCCGCAAAAGATGGTCCTCGGGACTCAGTTCCGGCTGCCGGTCGTAGGCATCCAACACGCGATACATGCGTGCGAGCTCGCGGGGCAGGGGAGCTGCCGTCGGGCCACTGCGCAGGATCAGCATCGCCCTGGACCACGTGCTCAACTGCGCATCGTCCAGCTGCAGACCAGCGAGGCTCGCCGCGCGTTGCAGCTGGCGGTCTCCGCGTCGCTGGGCTTCGCGTTCTAGCGCAGCTACAAAGGCTGCGTGGACGTTGGGGGAGGTCGCGGCGACCCGCTGGACACCGGGCCACAGGTCGGACGGAACCAGATGGGGCGTGCGCACCGCCGCCCACGCAGCCTCGATCCGCACGTCCTCGAGATCCCCGAACAGGCCCAGGCGCAACAACTCGGGGTGTTGCACCTCGCGGGTGACCGAGAGCGCGTTCGCGATGAGCCGCATTCGGTCGGGAGCCCCGGCCGCGACGAACGCGGCTTCCAGCTGTTCACGATGGGCGGCATCCGGACTGGCCAGGAGTTCCTCTTCGGTCGTAGCCACGGGCAGCGGACCGAGCACACCGTGCTGCTCGAGGGTGGTGTCGATGATGGACAGATCGTTCAGAAGGTAGAGATCGAACAGGATCTCACCGTCCGGACTCACACCCACGTGCCGGGGCGCGACCCGCCGACCTTGGAAGTAGGCCTCGTACACCATGGGCTCGATGTCGATGTGCTCGCGATCCACGACTCGACCGAAACGCGGATCCAGCAAGCGCGTCCCGTCATCGGCATGGTCGCGGGCCTGGTGCTTGTCGGGCGAGACGATCAGGGGGATGAAGCCTCGGGCCAATTCGACGAAGCGAGGATCGCGGTACTGGCGCGCGGCCATGGTGTCGCTGGCGGTCTCCCCATCCATGTTGACGCAGATCAGCATGGGCTTGCCCGTCGCGACGGACAGGGCCTGCGCGTCCTCCAGGCTCCGTTGCCACGGCATCGCAGGTCGACGACTGGCCCAGTCGATCGCATCGCCCTCCTCGATCCAGTTGCGTCCCCGAGGGCGGGACGCAGCACGCGTGGCGGACCGTACTTCTTCCATGGTCACCGTGCCGTCGCCATCGACGTCGTGGCTGACGTGGAGGGCATGGAGGTCGTCCGGTCCGATACGACCGTTCCGGTTCTGATCGAGCGCGCCCTCCAGCGTGACGAGAAACACACCCGGAGTCATTGCGTTGCGGTTGTCGTCCGGAGGGGGCACGGCGGCCGCCATCTCGATGACGGCTGCGAGGGCACCCTTCGAGGACTCACGCGCCTCGAGCCAGTCCAGGAAGGCCTGCTTCTCGGAGTCTGTGAAGTCGCCGTCCTGGTTCGTGTCCCAGGCGGTCGCCAGGACGTCCCGCGCCAGCGTTTCCGCGAACGTCATGCCGGCGCGCTCGTCCTCGGACAGCGGAGCCAGGGCTGCGCGTGCGTCGGCCACCGCCCAATCGCCTGCAGCATCGACGCCCAATGCCGGCCCGAGCAGTCTGGCGAGCAGATCCCCGCGCGTGATTCCAGCGCGGTCATCGACAGGCAGGGAATCCACGAACGCGGCCCATTCGGTCGCAGGCACCTGACCATCCGCGTCGGCGTCCGCGGCCTCCATGAGCATGCGCATCGCACCGAAGTCGCGCTGGGCGGAAGCGTGCGTGGCGGTGGAGCCAAGTGCTGCGACCACCGTGAGAACCGAACCGAGCAAGCGAACCGAGCGAGACTTGAACATGGGGAGTTGCGGAGAGGTGGGGCGTGGATGGGGTTCCAAGCAAGCCGCCCGTGCGGAGCAAGTCCTGCACGGGCGGCTGTAACTAGATCGGAGGCCGATGCCTCGCTGGTGGATGCATCAAAGAATGTCGAGGATGCCGAGACCCTCGCCGGTGAGCGACTGGGTGTTCGCTCGGTAGTTGATGTTCACCGAGATCTTGGAGTTCCAGGGGAGGGGCTCCTTGTCGCAGACGATGCCGAGGGCCACGGCCGCGAAGCCACGGGCGAGCGCCGTGATTTTCTTGTCGCCGAGCATCTCGATCAGCGGATCGATGGAACCCTTGTCCCCGATCTGTCCCAGGCCGGAGGCGATCGCCGCCTGCGTGGCCATGGAGTTGGCGTCGTTCTGCAGCATGTCGACGAGCTCACCGACCAACGCCTGGTCACCCAGGAGTCCGAGGCCGACGGCCGCCTGCTGAAGCAGTTCGGGGCGGTACTTGGACGTCCGGACGATGTCCTGGACGTCTTCGATCTGGCCCCGCGCCTTCATCAGGCCCAGGCCGACCGCGCAGTAACCGCGGGCACCGTCGGAACCGGAGAAGAGCTCCATCTTCTCGACGAGCAACGGTGCCGACTCGACATCGTTGCGCAGGCCGAGGGCCAGCACGTAAGCCCCGATGAGATCGGGAACATTCTGCTTGGTCGTCGCCGCGCGCAAGGCCCGGGTCGCGTCCATGTTGGTGGAGCCACCACCATCAGTGATGGCGCGCCCCATGACACCGAGGGACAGCGCGGCCCAGGGGCGTTCTTGGGTGTTGCCACGGCTGAGGTGCTTGAGCAGTTCGTCGCGCACCATCTCCTGGCCTTCCAACGGGAACTCGCCGAACCCACCAACCCCGCCGACCTGGGCGAGGGCGATCATGGCGAAGCGCTTCTCCTGCTGGTTGCTGCCCTTGCCGATCAGGCGAGCCAACTCTTCGCGGATCTCACCATCGAAGATCTCCTTGGTGTCCTTGTCGCAGGTGCCGACCTGGCCGAGGGCCAAAGTCGCACTTTGGCGAAGCTCGTTCTGGGTGTACTTGCTGTGCGTATCGACGGCGGACAGGAGGATCTCGCTGATCTTGTTGCGCGCGAGGTCCGACTCGAAGAACTGCTCGAAGGCGCCGTTCTTGTCGTGCAGCAGCAAGGCCATCGCGCGGGGCGCGTGGGCGCGCACGAAGTAGTGACGCGACGCCTTGTACTTGCGCTGGTTGGCTTCGTCGAAGTAGTGCAGCAGGAATTCGATCTGCGACTGGCGCGACACGACAGCCGATTCCGGGAACTTGAGTTCCGCGGGGGCGGCCTCACCCTCGGTCGGCGCGGGTGCCGGGTCGATGGGGCAAAGGCCGAAGGCCGTCATGGCGGCGACCTTGATGTCGCGCGTCGCGAAGGAGGGGGACTCGAGGACCACCGCGAGTTCGCGAGCGATCTCGCGACGCAGGTCGTTGTCCGTAGCACGGTGACCGATCAGGCCCAGACCGTACGCGGCGAAGGCACGCGTACGCAGCGGGACCTGGGTCGAGCCGATGGCCTTGCGACCGGCGGCGTCGTCGTTCATCAGCGAAACGAGCATCGGGACCGAGCGCTCGTCGGCGAGGATGCCGAGGGCGATGGCGGCCGTCTCGGCGACCTCCTGGGATCCCTCGTCGAGGAAGCCCGCGATGATCTGCTGGAACTTGGACTCGCCCGCCTCGTCCTGGGTGTCGCCGATCTTGGCGAGCGCGATCATGGCGCCGGTCAAGATGTCGTCCTGGCGCTCGGTCTCGAGCGCGTTGATCAGGGCCGGAACGACGAGGTTCTCGATCTGCTCCCGGCTGGGGGCGCTGGAGTCCTTGGCCTGATCGGCCTGACCTGCACCGAGGAAGAAGTCGTCGGAGCCCGAGGTGATGCCGCCCGAGTGGATGGCCGCCTTGAGGTTCAGGTACGGATCCTTGTTGAAGCCCCACCAGAAGTCCCACTGGGTCAGGTCCGGTCCGGAGTCGACCGCGGCCGCCGTGACGGGACCACCGGACTGGCCAGGCTGACCAGCAGCACCACCGGGCGAACCGGGGCCACCGCTACCGGGCGTGGACGGGCCGGAAGGGCCAGGTCCCGAGCCACCCGGGCCAGGTGCGCCCGAACCGCCACCACCACCTCCGCCGCCGCCTGCGCCGGGGGGAACGGTGTCGCCGGGGCCGCGGTAGGTACCGCCGTGGCCCATGGAGATGCTGTCGAGGGCCAGAGTGCCGGTGGCCATCATGGCGCCTAGCAAGAGAAGCTTCTTCATGATTCGTGAAGGGGTGGACTTGGGTTTCGGATCGAACTCTGGTGAACGTCCGCGGCCCGAGATGACGGGCCGCTTGCATCAGGTTCTGTCAGCTGGATCCGCCGAGAGAGACTGGGCGTTCGATCCGGGGGTCAGGAGCAAGGGACGTGCCGCCTGGACGGGGGATGAAGGATAGAGGTGGGCGTTCGCCCGTTGCAAGCCGAATATGGTCCGCACAGCCCTCTCAGGGGCGATCGAGCGCCCAGGTTCAGGTAGGGGACTTGAGATTCGGGATGGATCATGTGGGGCCGATGGAGGGGTGGCGTTCCCAAGTGGGAACATAGATGCACCCAAGCGGGATCGTTCGCCGCTCTGCCCCGTTGGGACCCCGCTGAGGGCCCTCTGGGGAACCTCCTGGGGAACCTCCTGGGGGGGGGCGTGGGGGTGGGCAGCGCGGGGATCGAGCGAGGGACCTGTCCGGAGCCAGGTCGTCCGATTTCGGTACGGGAAGGTCTCTCCACGCTTGGGCCGGCCCCTCCGTATCTCGATCGGCGGACAAGTCCCTAGCAGGTACGGGGCGTGGGGTTTCCACCGGGGGCCCCGGTTCGGCAGACTGCCGCCGTGGATCCGCACACCACCAATCACTCACTCCAGGTGCCATCGCCTCCGGAGGACTTGACACGCCCCGCATCCCAGGCCCGGGGGGCTGGATTCACGGACCTTCCTGGCCCCCTTGAGGGGGCCGATGAGACTTCATCCGGGGGAGACGCCCCGGGGACGGATTCCGGGTCCTTCCAGCCCCCGGGCCTCGGACTCGGGCCCCTGGTCAGTCTGGCCAAGGTCCTGGGAGGTGGGTGGGTCCCCGCCCCGAGCGCTCTGATGGCCGAATTGGCCCAAGAACTCGGGGCCAAACGGGTGGCCTGGCTACCTCACCGTGGATCCCCGATCTGTGGGTCCGACCTCGACCCGCGCGCCGTGGACTGGGGCCGGGTCCGGTCGGTTCTGCCAGGTCGCTCGGCCTGGCTCGATCCCCTGCGTTGCCCTCGGGCTGCGGCCCGGGGCACGTGGCAGGTCATGGCCGCCCCCGTGCGGGGCGTGGATCCCGGCGGCGTCCTGTGGATCGAAGCTCGAGGTCCGCTGGCCCTCGACTCGGAACAGCTGTGTGCCCTGGCAGGCCTCGTCGCGGCTTCGCTGGAACGGTGCACGCCGCCGCCTCCCCCGGATCCGCTGCTCGAGCTCGGACGACGCGCAGCTGGGCTGACCCACGACTTGCGCAACGAACTCACCCACGCGCTCATGCAACTCGAGCGGGTGCGCATGGAACCTTCGGCGGCGCAGGTCGATCGCTTGGGCAAAGCCCTGCAGCAAGCGAAGGACCTCTGCGTCGCCTCGCTTCCCAATGGGCGGCGAACCGCTCCATCCCAGCCCACGTCCCAGGCGCTTCGACTGGCTCCGACCTTGGAGCGCGTACGACGTTCGGCCCAGGATGCGCGCCGGAGCGGTGGAGCCCGGGTGACTCTCGCGTGCCCGGCCGACCTGCGCGTACTCGCCGAAGAGGCGACCCTGGCGCGCGCCGTGGCGAACCTGACGCTCAACGCCCTGGAGGCGAGCCCGGCCGGAGAGACCGTCCAACTGGTCGCCCGCCAGGACGGCTTGCGCGTCGTGATCGAGGTCATCGACCAAGGTCCGGGACTGTCCCACGAGGGTGTGCGCGCGCTGTTCACGCCGGGGCGTAGTGGGGGGGCCGGTACGGGCTGGGGAACGGACAGCGTGCTCCAATCGACTCGGGAACTGGAAGCGACCTTGGAGTTCGAAACCGCCCCGGGTCGCGGAACGACGGCTCGCATCCTGCTGCCGGCACCTCCGGCTCCTGGAGCCCGGTTGGTCCTCGATCCCATGCGCCGACGACGCGCCCGACGACTTCTGGCACTGGCCGGACGCACACCGCTCGCCGAAGCCGCCACGCCGCGGCGGGCTCGCACTCTGCTGCGAGAGGCCCTGCCCTCCGAACTCTGGATCGCCAGGGGCGTGACGTTGGGACAGGGGCTGCACGCACTGCTCTGGGACGCGAGCAAGCACGGCGTTCGGGTGCGCGTGCTCCGTGCCGGAACGGACCTGCCCCGGCCCGGCTGAACTGCGGCTGGATCGGAACGACGGGCTCCTGCGCACAGCTACGACGGTCCACCAAGAGAGGGTTCGGCGCAGCAGGCTTCGCGAGGCCGATCGCGACGGATACGAGAAGAGGCCGGGGCCGCACGCGTGTGCGACCCCGGCCTCGTGTCTGTCCCTGAGCTTGGAATCTAGTGGGGGTCGAGCACGCCCGAACCACTCCCCAGCAGTGTCGATGTCGACGAGCTGTAAGGGAGGTCACGGGAGAGTTCGACCGTCCAAGGCATCGGCGAGGAATCGCAAACCATGCCGAGCGCCATCGCGGCGAACCCGCGCGTGTTGGCGGTTTCGCCCTTGTCGGCCAGCAGTTCCAGCAGGGGAGCGACCGAGTGGCGATCCCCGATCCGTCCCAGCGCACCACAAAGTGCGGCCTGGGTGGCCATGGCATCGGTGCTGCTGAGCATGTCGACGAGCATCGGAACGGTGCGCGTCTGACGCAAGAGTGCGAGGCCGGTCGAGGCCTGGCGCAACAGGTCGGGACGGAAGCGGGACTCCTCGACGATCTCGTAGATCGGATCCGCCGCGTCGGTGGCCTGCATCATGCCGAGTCCGACCGCGCAGAAGCCGCGAGCCGCATCCCGGCCTTGAAGCTTGTCCATCATCTTCATGAGGACCTCGACCCCTTCCTGGTCCTTCCGCAATCCGAGGGCGATGGCGTAGGCACCGATCGCTTCCGGGTTGCCTTCCTTCATGGCGGCCGTGCGCAGCGTGGTGCCCATGTCGGAGGAGAGCACTTGGTCGTTCTCCATCAGGTGGTGGCCGAAGATGCCGAGCGACAGGGCGGCCCAGGGGCGCATCGTCGTCTTGGCCCTGCTGTGCAACTTGTCCAGATGCGTCCGCACCGCAGCCGTCTGGGCCCAGGGCTCTTCACCGAGACCGGGGCGGGAGCCGACTTGGGCGAGCGAGATTTGCGCGAAACGACGAACCTGTTGCGAGCCGTCCTTCGAAGCGGTGACCAGGGCATCGACGATCTCACCGTCGAGGTCCGAGTTGCCGGCGGTTCCGAGCTGGCCGAGGGCCATCGCGGCCCCCTGCTTCATCAGGTCGTTGTCGTAGGGACTGAAGCGCGAGATCGCGTGCACCAGGTGGGCACCGACGGCTTGACGCAGTTGCTCCTGGCCGGCGAAGGGCTCGCCATCCAGATCGAGGAGACGCACCATGGCGCGCGGGAAGTGCGAGCGGACGACGTCCGAGCGACGACGCTTGTTCGCACGCTGGTTGCGCTGGTCGAAGTGCTCCAGCAAGAGGGCAATCTGCTCCTGACGGGTGGTCGGAACCGTGGGGGCCTCCGCTTCGGCGTCCAGTGCCGGACCGGGTGCCAGGGGGATGAGCGCGAACGCCATCGACGCGGCGACCTTGATGTCGGACGAGGCGAAGGTGGGGGCGTCCAGGATGCCGGCCGCCTCGGCCACGATCGCGGCGCGCAGATCGGCATCGGCCGTGGTCTGACCGATCAGGGCCAGGGCATAGCCCGCGTAGGCGCGGGTACGTTGATCGACCTTGGTGTCACGCACGGCCTTGCGACCCGCCTGACGATCGGCGAACAGATCCGCGAGCAACTCGGCGGAGTCCTCGTCACCCAGGATGCCGAGGGACAGGACTGCCGTTTCACGCACGACTTGGCTGGATGCACCGAGGAACCCCAAGATCTGCTCTCGGATGACCGCGCGGTGTGCGGCGTCCTGGTGCTGACCGATGCGCGCGAGCGAAATCATCGTCCCGTTCAACACGCCATCCTGGCGCTCGCCATCGAGGGCCTTCAAGAGGGCCGGCAACACCTGGCTGGTCACGAGCGCCGGGTCGGGCAAGCGCGACGCCACCATCTGGTTGCGTTGTCCGTTGCCGAGGTAGAACTCGTCACCCATGGTGCCGGGACCGGCTTCACCGATCGCACCTTTCAGGTTCAAGTAGGTCTCGCGGTTGTAGATCCACCACAGTTCCCAGTTCGCGATCGGGTCGATCGAAACTTGCGACTGCGGAGTCACGGTTGCACCAGGTGCGCTCGACGAACCTGCCGATGGGGCGGGCACCGGACCCGCACCCGGCGTGCTCGGCCGATCCGGGGTCTTGCCCGGAGTGCCCGTACCCGGACCGGGCTGGCCTGCGCCACCACCTGGCCCAGCAGCACCTGCGCCGGGGGGAACGATGTCTCCCGGACCGTGGAACGTTCCACCCGCCGGCGGCGGCGGGGGATAGACACAGTCTTGTGCGAGTGCTTGCGTGGAATACGCAAGGATGCTGAGGACGCCAGTTGCTACTGCTGTGATTTTGTGAGACACGGTCTTTTCTCCTCGTCGAGCCAGGATCGAACGTTTGCGATGTGTTCTAGAGTGGGAATTGGGGTGGGGGCCGCAATCCCCTGGAACCGGTTCTGGGGTTGAAGTGGGCACCAGAGGCCAGGAATGCGGTTCCTCGGCTCCTCGGAACCCACATTTGGATCCCACCTGAACCCCGTTCGATTCTCCGGGGGGCCGTCAGCCGGCCACGGGAGCGGGGTCCTGAGGCGGCCGCAGCTCTCGGTGACGCCCCAGGAACCTCTCGAGATCAAGTCACTTGACGTCGAACTAGAAGATGTCGAGAACGCCCAAACCGCCACCGACGAGCGTCGCGGTCGAGGCTCGATACGGAAGGTCGCGCGACAGCTCCACGCTCCACGGAAGAGGCGACGGATCGCACACGACACCGAGCGCCACGGCTGCGAACCCGCGGGTCAAGGCGGCCTCGCGCTTGTCGAGCAAGAGCTCCAGCAAAGGCTCGACCGCGTCCCGATCCCCGATGCGTCCCAACGCTCCGCACAGCGCGGCTTGCGTCGCCATGGCTTCCGTCGTGGACAGCATGCCGATCAGCGTGGGCACGGTGCGCTTCTGTCGCAGCAGGGCCAAACCGGTGGAGGCCTGCTTCAAGAGTTCCGGTCGATACTTGGACGACTCGACCAGGTCCAGGATCGCATCCGCCGCGCTGCTCGCCTGCAGGAGTCCCAGACCCACGGCGCAGTACCCGCGCGGCGTATCGCGTCCCTCGAGCCGTTCCATCTGCTTCAACAGAACGGACTCCGCGCCGGGGTCCTTGCGAAGACCCAGAGCGATGGCGTAGGCACCGATCGTCTCCGGGTTGCCCTCCTTCGAAGCTGCAGCCCGCAGTGCCAGGCTGACGTCCAGGTCGGGCATGACACCCGCCTCGTCGAGGTGGTACCCGAAGACGCCGAGCGCGAGCACGGTCCAGGCGCGCGTGTTCGTCTTGGACCGGGTGTGCAACCGTTCGAGGTGGGCACGAACATCCGCAGTTCGAGCGAAGGGCGATCCACCGGGACCGGGCGTGGACCCTGCTTGCGCCAACGAGATCATCGCGAATCGCCGCACGGATTGATCCCCCGTGGTCGTGGCATCCAAGAGCCCTTGCAGGATCTCTCCATCGATCTTCAGGTCGGACGCCGTTCCGATCTGGCCCAATGCCATCGCAGCGCCTTGCTGAATGAGTGCGCTCGAGTAGGGGCCGCGCGGGGCAATCACTTCGAGCAATTGCCTGGCGACGAGTTCCCTCAGGACTTCCGGTTCGGACATGTCGATCCCGTCCGCCACGAGAAGGCGCGCCATCGCTCGCGGGACGTGAGCCAGGACCACATCCTTGCGACTGCGCTGGTTGGCGCGCTGCTGCAAGGGGTCCAGGTAGTTCCACAGGAAGTGGATCTGCTCTTGACGGGTGGTGGGGACCTCGGTCGAACGGAACGGCTGATCCAGCGGGGGACCCGGATCCAAGGGAACGAGACCGAACGCGATCATCGAAGCGACCTTCACGTCCGCGGTCGGGAAGTGGGTCTGCATCAGAATGGTCGCCGTTTCCGCAACGATCGTCCTGCGCACTTCGGGATCGGAGGATGCGTGTCCGATGAGGGCCAGGGCGTACCCGGCGAAGGCTCGTGTCCGTGTGTCGATCTGCGTACGACTCATGCGACGGCGTGCGTCGGTACGGTCGCCCAAGACGCCGCAGAGGAAGGGCACAGCGGCCTCATCGCCCAGAATTCCCAACGCCAGCACAGAGGTTTCGCGCACCTCCTGGCTGGGACTGGTCAAGAACGACATGCAAGCGTCCCGGATCTCGGAACGTCCATCTTCGTCGAGCCTCCCGCCGATCCGAGCCAGCGCGATCAGAGCGCCCGTCAGGACGTCGTCCTGGCGTTCGGATTCGAGCGCTGCCAAGAGTGCGGGGACGACGCGATTCGTGACGAGCAAGGGATCGGGAGCGAGGCTTCCCTCGTGTTGGCTCTTCTGCCCATGCCCGAGCAGGAACTCATCGTCACCGGACGTCACCCCATGCTGGTGGATCCTGTTCTTCAAGCCCAAGTACACCTCCCGGTTGTAGCCCCACCAGAACTCCCAACTCGTCAGGTCTTCTTGGGTCGCATCCCCGCGCTGGGTGACGGGCCCTTGGTGCGGTTGTCCTTGGCCACCTCCGGGGGGACTCGGTGAGGGACCCGACCCGGGCAGGGAACCGGGTGACGGCGTCGAACCAGGACCGGGGCCAGGCATCCCGGGACCGGGCTGGTCCCCGCCGCCCGCTCCTCCGCCGCCAGCGCCAGGGGGCACGATGTCCCCCGGACCTGGATAGGTTCCACCATGACCCCAAAGAGTCGTGGTCGAGGGAAGCAGAAGGGGCACGGTGATCGCTGCGAGCTGAACGCGGCCGAGGGCCGAACGGTTGCGGGTCATGGTGGTGTAGGTCGTCGTCCTCCCACGGACGTACCCACCCTTTGCAAATCCAGGACCCTGGCCCGAATGCACCCTCATGCGGCCGAACTGGCCGTTGCGCTCAGATCCGGTGTTGCGCCCGCGAATCATCGCGTTCCCGAATGGGAACGCTGTGCCAAAGGTCCGGCCTAAACGAGCCGTTCGGCAGTGCGCCGCGTTCGGAGAGGATCCAGGCGGTGAGTTCCACGCCTAGAACGACGCTCTTCGTGGACTTCGGCAACGCCGGGCCGCGTCGAACGAGGTGGGCTGCGGGATGGCTCGTTCTTGGCCGGACCTCTAGAGGAACTGCAGCACGCCGTTGCCGTCCGCGTTCACCTGGGACGGTGTGCGCAGGGGGAACGGAACGGCGCTGCGCAGCCCTTCGCTCCAACCGCTCGCATCAGGGACGGCCAAGCGTCCTAGAGCAGACGCAGCCGCGGCGCGATCCGAACTGCGGTAGGCCTCGCCTTTCACCAACTCGATCAACGCGCCCAAGTCCGGTTGACCGTGGAAAGCCCCCAGGGCTTCGGCCAGAGCACTCTCGGCTCCACGCTTGGCGGGGCGGGTCAGCATGCCGACGATCCGGCCGAAGTCCTCCGCGTGACCGCCGACCGCCAACGCCGTGCCGACCAGGACCACCCGGTCGGGATCTTGCGAGCGCTCCAAGCGTTGTTGCAGCGCAGGCACCGTCGCATGCTCGCCGGCAGCTTCGAGCAAACGCGCAAGGGATTCTGCGCAGACTCCGACGCCCGCATCCTGATCGCGCGCCTCGCGTACCCACTCGCGCACGAGGTCCAGGCTCGTCACGTCGAGCATCAGCGCGAACGCCACGGCATAGGCCGCACGAACAGCGGGCTCCTTCTCACGAGCAGCGATGTGGCGGAAGCGCTGCAGGTCGTCCGGGCTCCAGGCCAGCCGGTCCTCGAGGCTCGCTCTTGCATGAACGCCCAACGTCAACGCAGTCCAGGCGCGCTCGTCGGGAGCACCGACTCCCAAGGCCTGGACCCAACGCGATACCCAGGACTCGCGACCCGCGCCCGGTCGTTCGCCCGACCCGGTGCGCGCCAGGGCCTCTGCCAGGGCGAGGCGCGCCAACGGACGTTCCGCATCGGATCCAATCCGGAGCATCTCGGCGAGCGCATCGCGCAGTGCCACGTCACTCGGATCCAACCCGGCTCGACCGACTTGGCCCGCTGCGTGAATGGCGCCGAAACGAAGATCGGCGAGCGCTTCTTCCGGCGGCCGGCGCAGGGTCTGGGTCAACGCGCGCAGAACGCGAACGCGCAGTGCGGCGTGAGTGGGTGAGTCCAACGACAGGTGCGCGGTCAGGCGCGCCAACGCAACCAGGACATGCGCGCGAACGCCCCGGGGCCATCCGGACTCGCCCTTGGGGTCGAACGATGCAAGCAACAGCTCGAACTGATCCTCCAGCCCCATGAGGTCCTTCGCATCCGAGTCCGCCCGGGGAGGGAGTGCGCAACGGCCCATGGCGATGGCCCCCGCGATCGCGAAGTCCACCAGGTCCGGGCGCGTGCTCGTGAGTGCGGACGCATAGACCTCGACGGCCGCTCGCCGCAACGCAACGTCCGCGTGCTGTTGAGTCAACGCGTCCAGACCGAAGACTGCGTACGTACGCATGGTGGGGTAGACGCGTGGCTGCTGGATGATCGCGCGTCCGATGGGCCCGTCCGTAGCGAGGCTGGCGAGGAGTTCCAGGTCCTGGGGATCGCCGACCAAACCGATCGCGACCGCAGCACGTGGTACTCCGCTGAAACTGCCGCTGAACCACGCATGGATCGGAGCTCGCACGACGGGGCGCAAACTCGGCTCGGACCGCGCGATGCGCGCCAGGGCGAGGCCGGCTGCGTCGTGCAGTGCCCAGGACCCAACCACCTCGGTCTCGAGCGCAGCGAGCAGAGTCGGCACGATCGAGGTCGTCAGCTCCCCCTTCGAGCGTCCGAGCGCACGGGACTTGCGCTGGGGGAGCAGGCGCTGCCGGTGAAAGCCCCACCAGGACTCCCATGGCAACCCACCGTTCGTGTGGATCAAGTGCCCGCTGGCATTCGGCTCCCAAGCATCTCCGACAGGATCCACCGCCTGATCCGGAATTCCGCATCCACACATGCCGAGCCCCAAGGACTCGGTCAGCTCGCGCGGGCCCAAGTAGGCGCCGCCTTGTGCGTGGACGACTCCCACCAACCACAGGGAGGAGGCGAGGCGCGCCACACATCCAAGGAACTCTCGCGTCATGCATAGAGGAGAACCGCTGCGGGCCGCTCGACGCAAGGTCGATCCGACGTCGTCCCGCAGGACCCGGATTCAATGGGTCTCCGCCCGACGTACAGCCGTCAGAAGAGGTCGAGCACGCCGCCACCCTCACCGATGAGCGTGGAGGTGGTCGCTCGGTAATGCACGTCCCGCGACAGTTCGACGTTCCATGGCAACGGGTCGGAATCACCGATGAGACCCAGGGCGACGGCAGCGAAACTGCGCGCGCTGCCGGTCGCCTTGTCGTTCTTGAGCAACGCCAGGAGCGGCCCCACAGCGTCCCGATCTCCGATGCGCCCGAGCGCGCCACACAAGGCGGCCTGGCTGGAGGTGGCCGTAGCCTGCTCCAGCATTTGGACCAACTCCGGCACCGCATGTACCTGGCGCAGCAGGGCCAGGCCCGTGGCTGCCTGACGAATCAGGTCTGGTCGATAGGCCGAATCGCGGACCAAACGCAGGACGGGGTCCGCGGCATCCTTGACGTCCATCAGGCCCAGGGCCACGGCGCAATAGCCACGCGCCGCATCGCGCCCCTCGAGCGTGTCGAGGCGCTGCAGCAGGAGCTCCCACGCCTCCAGGTCCCGGCGCAGTCCCAAGGCCAACGCATAGGCTCCAACGGTTTCCGGGTCCCGCTCCTTGGCGGCCTGAGCCAACAGCGCCTTCGAGGTGGAAGGCTCGAGCGCGTGCCCCACCCGGTGCAGCATGCGCCCTTGAATCCCGATGGCCAGTGCGGCCCAGGGACGGCGCGGGGACGTCTCACGCTCCAACTCCTTGAGCAGGAACTCGCTCACCTGATCGAGCCCCTCGAACGCGTCGGGACCTCCGCCCGGACGCCCACCCAATTGGCCCAGTCCGACCAGAGCGAACCGACGAGCTTGTTCGGAGCCGTTCTTGGCCACCTGGAGGATGGCGTTGCGCAACAGCAGATCGGCCGGGGCCGTTCCCAATCGTCCCAGCGCTCCGGCGGCCAACACCGCGCCCTGCGACAGTTCATCTTCGCGATAGCCAGGCTTCGACAGAGCCGCATCCGCCAACAAGCCGGCGACGCGGGCGCGCTGGGTGGGCAACTCCGCAGGAGACACTTGTTCGAGCAGTCGGACCAACGCGCGTGGCGCATGGGAGCGCACGATCGCATGTCGCGAGGAAGCGTGCGCACGCTGGGACCTGGCATCGAAGTAGTCGCACAGGTAGACGATCTGGTCCTCGAGCGTGGCCAGAGTCGTTCGTCCAGGACCGACGTGAATTCCGGGATCGGGGGGTAGCGGTACGAGACCGAAGGCCAGCATGGCCGCGACCTTGACGTCGCGAGTCGCAGCGTTCGGTGCGTCCAGCGCTTTCGCGAGCTCGGTCACGATGCGCACGCGAAGATCGTCGTTCCCGTTCGCCTGTCCCAGAAGACCCAAGCCATACCCGGCGAAGGCGCGTGTACGAATGTCGACCTCGACCTCGCCCACGAGTGCCCGACCTTCCTTGGTGTCGTGCAAGAGAGCGACGAGCGCGTCGGTGTTGACCTCGTCCGCAAGGAGCCCCAGACACAACGCGGCGGTCTCGTGCACCTCCTGGTTCGGATGCACCAGGAACTTCAGAAGACGCTGCGAGATCTTCATGCGGTCGCGGGCCGGAAGAGATCTTCCGATGCGCGAGACCGCGATCAGGGAACCGGAGAGCACCGGGTTGTGGGTGTCCGTGTCGAGCGCATGCAAGAGCGCGGGAAGGATCTCACCCTCGACCTGTTCGGATGTGGGGCGGCGCGTCTTGGGTAAGGACTGTCGATCCCCGACGCCCAAGAAGTGATCGTCGGAACCGAGGTCGACCTGCACGTTCGCGATGGCCGTCTTCAAGGCCAGGAACGGGTCCCGGTTGAAGGCCCACCAGTAGTCCCAACGTGTGAGGTCGGGCCCGGCATTGCCCGCGTTCGGGGTGGCCGGACCGGCAACGAATCCAGGGCCGGCCGTGATGTCGACCGGGACCGATCCACCGGCCCCTGGCGATCGTGCTCCGCCACCCGACGGCGCCACGGTGTCCCCGGTCACCGTGGCCCCCGGCGGTATCGATGCCGTGTCCGCAGGAGGGACGGAGCCCGGGCCGCTGTAACTCCCGCCGTGAAGCGCCGCGAGGCTCTTGGGCTCGGCGGAAACCGAAGGGACGAGACATCCCAGGGCAAGGACGGGAAGGAGTCGAGGCAGCATGAAGTCCATGGGAAAGGCAGAGCGCCGCAGGATGCAAGGGTCGTGCCGCGTCCCAGGATCGCCACAGCGACTCGCAGAAGTGAGAGCCGGGAGTGCCCAGGGGGCCCAGGCTCCCGCTACGAACGGTGGGGGGGCTGCCCCACCGAAGGACCGGTGTTCCCGAAGCGGAACGCCCCTGTTCCCCTGGAGTAGGCCAGGGGAACAGGGGCGCTCCAAGGACGAGTTGGGACGTGCAGGTCAGTCCCGGCTGGTGAAACTGGCTCGCAGGTGGTCGCGGTTCATCCTGGCGATGTTCTCGACCGTGATCCCCTTGGGGCAAGCAGCCATGCACTCGTAGTGGTTCGTGCAGGCACCGAAGCCCTCCTTGTCCATCTGGTCGACCATGGCGATCGCGCGCGAACTGCGTTCGGCCTGGCCCTGCGGCAAGAGAGCGAGTTGGGACACCTTGGCCGCGGTGAACAGCATCGCCGCAGCGTTCGGACAAGCCGCCACGCAAGCACCACAACCGATGCACGCCGCAGCGTCCATGGCGAGGTCGGCTTGCACTTTGGGGACCTGGACCGCGTGCGCGTCCGGCGCAGCTCCGGTGTTCACCGAGATGTAGCCGCCGGCTTGCAGGATGCGATCGAACGCCGAACGGTCGATGACCAGGTCCTTGACGATCGGGAACGCCGTCGCGCGGAACGGTTCGATCGTGATCGAGTCACCGTCCTTGTAGTTGCGCATGTGCAACTGGCACGTGGTGGTCTCGTTCTCGGGGCCATGGGGTTGGCCGTTGATCACCAGACTGCACATGCCGCAAATGCCTTCGCGACAATCGTGGTCGAACGCGATGCCTTCCCGGCCGTCGGCCATGAGCTTCTCGTTCAGCACGTCGAGCATCTCGAGGAACGACATGTCGGGGCTGGCCTCGACCTTGTAGCTCTCGAAACCGCCGCCGTCGCTGGGCCCGGCCTGCCGCCAGATCTCGACGTTCAAACGCATCATCTTCGTCTCGGTGGAGGAACTTCCCATCACTTGTAGCTCCGCGTCGTCAGCTTCACGTTGTCGAAGGTCAGGGACTCCTTGTGGAGTTCATGCGACTGACCGTCACCTTTGTGCTCCCAGGCCGCTGCGTAGGTGAACGCTTCGTCGTTGCGCTGCGCCTCACCTTCCTCGGTCTGATACTCCTCGCGGAAGTGCCCTCCGCAGGACTCTTCGCGGTGCAACGCGTCACCGACCATGAGCTCGGCGAACTCCATGAAGTCGGCCACGCGACCGGCGTGCTCGAGGTTCTGGTTCAACGAGGCGCCGTCGCCCAGAACGTTCACGTCCTGCCAGTAAGCCTCGCGCAACGCGCGAATCTCGCTCAGGGCGCTGGTCAGTCCGGCCTGGTTGCGTGCCATGCCGCACTTGTCCCAGCAGATCTGACCGAGTTCTCGGTGGAACTGGTCGACCGAGCGCGAGCCGCGGACGGAGAGCAGTTTCTGGAAGCGGTCGCGGGACGCGGCTTCCGCCTCGGCGAATGCATCGTCGCTGGTCGAAACGGCCTGCATGGACGCACCGGCCAGGTGGCTGGTGATCGTGGCCGGAACGACGAAGTAGCCGTCGGCCAAGCCCTGCATCAGCGCGCTCGCACCGAGTCGGTTCGCGCCATGGTCGGAGAAGTTGGCTTCGCCGAGCACGAACAGACCAGGCAGGTTGCTCTGCAAGTTGTAGTCGACCCAGAGTCCGCCCATCGTGTAGTGGACGGCCGGGAAGATGCGCATCGGCACCGAGTACGGATCCTCGCCCGTGATGCGTTCGTACATCTGGAAGAGGTTCCCGTACTTGGCGGCGATCGTATCGCGTCCGTCACGCTGGATGGCGTCGCGGAAGTCCAGGAAGACCGCCAATCCGGTCGAGCCGACGCCCTTGCCATCGTCGCAGACGGCTTTGGCGTTGCGACTGGCCACGTCGCGCGGAACGAGGTTGCCGAAGCTCGGGTAGCGACGTTCCAGGTAGTAGTCGCGATCCGCATCCGGGATCTGCTCGGGCGAACGCGTGTCGCCTTGGGTCTTCGGCACCCAGACGCGACCGTCGTTGCGCAGCGACTCGCTCATCAACGTCAGCTTGGACTGGTAGTGCCCGCTGACCGGGATGCAGGTCGGGTGAATCTGCGTGTAGCACGGGTTCGCGAAGTACGCGCCGCGCTTGTGAGCACGCCAGGCCGCCGTGACGTTGCATGCCTTGGCGTTGGTCGACAGGTAGAACACGTTGCCGTAACCACCGGTGCACAGCAGCACTGCATCTCCGGCGTGACGCTCGAACTCGCCGGTCTGCAGGTCGCGCGTGATGATGCCGCGTGCGACGCCGTCGACGTTCACGACGTCGACCATTTCGCAACGCGTCTTCATCTCGACGCGGCCCGCGCTGATCTGGCGGTTCAGAGCGCCGTAAGCGCCGAGCAGCAACTGCTGTCCGGTTTGGCCGCGCGCGTAGAACGTGCGGGAGACCTGGGCACCGCCGAACGAACGGTTGTCGAGCAGGCCGCCGTACTCGCGCGCGAACGGCACGCCTTGGGCGACGCACTGGTCGATGATCGAAACGGACGCTTCGGCCAAGCGATGCACGTTGTGCTCGCGGGCGCGGTAGTCGCCACCTTTCACAGTGTCGTAGAACAGGCGATGCACGCTGTCCCCGTCACTCTTGTAGTTCTTCGCTGCGTTGATCCCGCCCTGGGCGGCGATCGAGTGCGCGCGTCGCGGCGAATCCTGGATGCAGAACGCTTTGACGTTGTAGCCCATCTCCGCGAGGCTCGCGGCGGCCGAGGAACCGGCCAATCCGGTGCCTACGACCAGGACGGTGAACTTGCGGCGATTGGAAGGGTTGACGAGCGGAAGGTCGAACTTGTGGCGCGTCCAAGCGTCCGCAAGCGGAACGCCGGTCGGGACCTTGCTGTCGAGCGTGGCGGGACTCATGGCTCAGCTCTGGAACATCAGGTAGATCGGAATCGACGCGAAGCCGACGAACAGGACCACGGCGAGCCCGAAGCCCGCATTGCGCAGCCACAGGGAGTAGCGCGGATGACTGACGCCCAGCGTCTGGAAGGCGCTGGCGAAGGCGTGCCGCAGGTGCAGGCCCATGGCGGTCAAACCGACCATGTAGATCAGGAAACCGATCGGACTGGTCAGGCGATCGATGACGGCGACGCCCATGTCCTCGACCGAGTCCGAGCCCATGGCTTTCGGGACGCGGAAGTCGATCAGGTGGACCAGGAGGAAGAGCAGCAGGACGAGGCCGCTGATCAGCATGGAGCGCGAGGCGACCGTCGACTCGCCCATGTGCGTGCGCTGGCGGTATCCGACACCGCGAGCTTCGCGGTTGCGCGCCGTGACGCGGAGGGCCAAGCCGATGTGCACGACGAACAGCAGGCCGAGGCCCGCTTCCGCGACGTACAGAAGCGGGCCGAACGACTCGAGTTTGTGCTCGTACTCGTTCAAGGCCTCCGCTCCTTGGAACAGGGTCAAGTTGCCAGCCAGGTGCGCGACCAGAAACCCGACCAGACCGAGTCCGGTCAGGGCCATGAGGGTCTTCTGGCCTAGCGACGACGTCAGGAAGCGTCTCAGGGCGTTCATCGGGGGCTCGGGCACATGGGGGTGCTGGATGGGGGATCCAGGGGGCGGATCCGGTAGGGGAACCGGCTGGAGGGAGTGCGTCGCCCGGTGGAGCCTGGTCGGGCTCGGGCGGGTTTCGCAGGGGAGCCTACGGAGCGCGGGGAGGCCAGTCCACGGGCCAGGGCGAGGTCCTGGTCATTTCGTGGCTGAATCGGGGGCTGGATCGAAGGACCGGCGCGCCTCGATAGCAGGCGGAAATGGCGCATTCGGGCACGATTCACGTGATTCGGCGCTCACCCCTCGACTCCCGGGAGATTCGGTCGCTAGCCTGCGACCCATGGTCCCGACCACGACGCGAATCCACCTGTTCCGCCACGGAGCCGTCGCGGCGCCCTTTGCGGGCCGCATCTATGGAGACCTGGACGTTCCGCTCTCGGAAGCTGGAGAAGCGGAGTCCTGGGCCGCCGCAGCCACGTTGGACGGACAACCTTTGCAGGCCATCGTGCATTCCGGCCTGGCTCGCGCCCGGCACCTGGCGGCCCGCATCGCCCAGAACCACCCCGAGACCCCGGTCGTCCTGGATCCCGCGTTGCGTGAGATTCACCGTGGCCCCTGGGCCGGCGTCGACCTTGAAGAGATCCGGGCCAAGCATCCCGCGGCCCTGGACGCCTGGCACGTCAGCCGGGGCCTGTTCGCGCCGCCAGGCGGAGAAACCGTCCAGCAGATCTCGACCCGGGTTTGTGCCGCGATCCAAAGGCATGCGAGCGACCACGCCGGAGGAACGATCGCGATCGCGGCGCATCTGTGGGTCCTGCGGTCCGCGGCCTGCGCCTGCGAGGACGGACTGCCGCTGCATCGCTGCGCGGAGCTCGAGATCCCGACCGGCACAGCCCTGACGATCGACTGGCCTGCGGGCGGGGACTCCAGCCACAGGCCGCGTCGGGTCGCGAACGTCTAAGGTCTTGGTTCCGTCCTGAACCTGCGCCTCAACAGCGTTGGCGGTCCTGCCAGGCCAAGCCCGGCCAACGGGATTCACCTGGCCCTCGGCCGGGGACGCGACACGGCGACCGGGCCGGATCCCCGCCGTCGAAAGAGCTGATTCAGGCCTAGTGTCGAGCTCAACGGCGCTTGCGGTCCCGCGCGACCAAACAGGTCCAACGGGATTCGCTGACCACGACATCGTCCTGATTGCGAACGATCACGTCGAGCATCACGGAGCCGCGTTTGGGTCCGGGTTCCGCATCCCGGTCCGCCACGAGCAACTCGCATCGGATCGAGTCTCCGGGCCGCACGGGAGTCGTCCAGCGGATCTCCATCCCGGTCAACGCGTTCAAGGTGCCGTGAAACACACCCGTTTGAACCGCCAGCCCGGTCGCCATGGACTGCACGAGCATGCCGTGGGCGACCCGTCCTCGAAACGTCGACTTGCGGGCAGCCACGTCGTCGACATGCACGGGATTCCAGTCCCCGGACAGGCCGGCGAACGTGGCGATGTCGCCGTCGGTCACGGTGCGACCCGGCGTGGCGATGCGACGCCCGGGCTCGAAGTCCTCGAACCAGAGTCCTTGCGGCATGGATTCGGCGGAGGTCTCGTCGTCGGCGTTCGTCATGATGTGCGTGTGCTGGTCGGAGGTTCGGGAGCACGCCCCGAGTTCGAGCGTGGACCCGTTGGCAAGATGCCAAATCGCAAGCGCCTGGGCGAGCCGGCCGGTGAACGTGCACGTGACTACCAACATGGTAGTTGCAGGCAGAGTGCGAGTCACTTGGACCGATCAGGGAGGATCCCCGGTGTGGGAACCCAATTCCTTGCGCTTGGAACATCGCCGCGCCGACCGTGTACTGGATGCCCGGTCGAGATCCCATGCAGTCGAGATCCAAGCCGTCGGTCGACCCAGCGAAGGCTTGGCCCAAGAACGGGCCGGAGCCGAGAAGCCCCGGAGACTGGGCGTCCCGGAGCGGATTCACCGATTGACCTTCCTGGAACCCCGTTCTGGAATGGGTGGATGGCCGACCCGGCCTGAATCGTTCTGAGGCACGATCTTGAGTGCAACATAACGTACATTATCCGACGTCGAAACCATCAGGAATGGGCCCGGAAGACGGCCTCGATTCGGCACGCCCCCAATGCCTCCTTGGGCGACCCGACCCCGGATCGGCCGTCCGATCCACGCACACACAGGCTCGACCGGAACGGCCGGCGGATCTCCGAGCAGTGATCTCGAGCGACAGCGACAGGAATGCTCGGAACGTGCCGATGGATGTCTGCAGAGACTCCAACCATGCGCATGCACCTCCTGATTCCCTGTGGCCTCCTGGCCGTTCTCGCTTCCGCTTGTGGCGCCACGTCCCAAGCCTCCGTCGATCCCATGGAGCCCAAGTCGGGAATGCCCGATTGGGAGATGACGTTCGTTCCGGACCTGCCCGTGGGACATCCGCCCTACGACCGGGTCGACGCCAGCTGGAAGCAGCGCATGGGCACGCCGTACATCTACTTCGAGCACTTCGGCAACTACAACGAGACCGGCTCCCTCATCCCGACGCTGCACCGCGAACTGGTCAGCCAGGGACTCAAGCCGGCCGGCCCGCCGTTCTGCCTCTTCTACGACGACCCGGCGACCACCCCCACCATGGAACTCCGGTCCCGGGCGTGCATCCCGATCGGTGGAGCGCGCTCCCCGAAGGCGCCGCTGCATTACGAGGTCCTTCCCGAAGCCACGGTCGTCTACGCCTTCGTCTCGGGGGCCTACCCGGACGTCCCGCGCGCGTACCCGCAGATCTGGAACTTCCTGGACCGCATGAACTGGACCATCGACGGTCCGATTCGACACACGTACATGGTTCCTCCCGGGGAGAACCCGGAGCCCGACGCGCTGCTCTGCGAGATCCAGGTCCCCGCTGCGCAGCGCCCCTAGAAGGCCGCGCGACGGAGAGCGGACCTGATCTTCGACGCCTCGAGTCCGAGAGCACGGCGCGGCGCGTTCCACGGGCCCGTTGCGCAGCTGCGTGCTGGACGCCAACCCGCGATCAGGTTCGGGGTGAGCACGAGCGGATCCGCCGATCGTGGCGCAAGTTCCGAGCCGCGACGCACGCGAACGATTCCGCGCGTCGGTACGCCGTCAACCACCGAGAAGCCCTGCGGCTTCCGGCGGATACACACAGAGCACTTCGAAACGGTCGCCGGTGCGACGCCCGCGCAGGCGATCGCCGATCATCAGATCCGCGCCGATCGGGGGTTCCAATCGCACGGCGTGATGCTCACCTTCGCGGTCCGCGAGCACCGGCGCGATCGGCGCAGGTGAGATGACTTCGTAGAGTTCGCCGACCGCGTCCTCGTCCGCGGCGGGCACGCGTTTCACGACATCGGCGATGCGTGGCAAGTTGGCGTCGAGTCCTTCGAGCCGTTCGCGGAAGTCCGCATGCAACGGAAGGGCGTGGTTCTCCTGCGCCCAGGGACAGAACGCACGCAGGGCTGCGATCAACGCGTGGGCCTCGTCGGCGTCCTTCAACGCGCGTTGTTCGGGGACCCAGAACGCCGTGAAGCGCAGGAGCGCGGATGCATCGAGCTCGTCGACGACCCCCAGCGCGGCTCCGAACTTGGACAGGTGCTGCAACGACGCGTAACGCTCCGCGGCTTGTGGGTCTTCGCGTCCAATGTCCCACACGAACTCCTGGACCAACGCACCGACGACGCCGGGGAAGTCGGGCGCCGGTGTGTCGGGCTCCTCATCGCCGGGTGCGGCGGAAAGGCCCAAATCGTGCTCCAGGTCCGAAATCAGGGCTTCGAGGTCGCGCCCGGCCGCGCGTCCTTGGTCGAACGCCGCCAGGGCCGCGCGTGGATCCCTGGGGGCATCCCCGAGCACCTTGCCTTCGCGCGCGAGGAACAACCATGCATGCGTGAGGGTCGTGCGCGCAACGATCAGGTCGACGTCCGTGTCGAACGCGATCTCGTCCAGCATGAGGCCCAGCACGTCGCCGGCACCGTGTGCGATGCGCCCGGGATCGAACGGGGCCGCCTTCAAACGCGCGAGCAGATCGTTCACCCGTTCGCGCGTCCAACCACCCGCGATCAACAGGTCGTGCGTGTCCTGGATCGGGTTCTGCGCAACCGTCGCCGGAACGGACTCGGTGTCCGTTCGCGCTGCGCGGAAGAACATCGTCTCCAGTTCGAGTTGAGAGACGCGCACGATCGTCACGCCGTCGTTGCGAATCGCTGCCAGGTCGCGCTCAAGTGCTTCGAGCAGCGTGCCGCCACGGAAGATCCCCGCGGCGCGAGAGATCAGGTACGCACCACCGTCCGTCGGGAACAACCGACCGACGATCAGGTCCCCGGCCGGCAACAACGGCTGCCCGGGTTCGGTGCGAATCGGATAGGCGCCGAAGCCGCCCAGGTCCTCGACCCACATCGTCCCGTTCTGCGGTTCCTGAACGGAGAAGATGCCCGTGATCGACTCGAGCAGTGCGCGTTCCAGGTCCTCGGCGTCCTCGGCCTCGACCGTGACCTTCCTGCGCCAGGCGTCCAAGCGCTTCTCCAGGATCGTGCCCAGCAAGGACGGGCTGTGGCGCTCGAGCACCATCCATTCCAGGTGCCGTTGGGCTGCGCTCAGGGCGGCGCCAGGATCCTCGAGATCGGGGGTGGTTCCGAAGAACTCCGGAAGGCTCGCCGCCTGTTCCCCAAGGAGTACGGGATCACCGTGAACGAGGTCCCGATAGACCAAGAGAGCTTGTTCGATGTCGTCGTGTCGGATCATGATCGGCCTTGCGGGCGAACAGGATAAGACCCGGCGCCTCGACCTGGGTCGCGGGCCCTCCCGAAACCGGTGATTCCCAACCCGCACCCGACCGGGTGTGGGTCCCCGTTCGCCCCGATTCGAGTCCCCCACCAGCAAATCCTTGGGACCCGGGGCCCGAAGCGACACAATGTCCCCGGCCGGAGGGCCCCCATGAACCCCATTGAACAGACCGCAACCGAGGGAGGTTTCGACCTCGCCTGGATCGACCAGATCGGCGCCGTGCTGGTGCTCCTCTTCCTCGTGCTCGGAGCCTTCCGCGGCCTCTGGTGGCAGATCCTGCGACTGGTTGGCGTCGTCGCCGGCATCGTGGTCGCCCGCCAACTGACGCCGCGTGTCGCCCCCAACATGAAGGGCGTGCTCGACATGTCCGAGAGCACGGCCCACGCCGTGACCTGGCTCATGCTCTTCGTCGGCGTCCTGGTGCTCGCAGCCCTGGTCGGCGTACTCGGCAAGAAGCTGCTGCAAACGGCCCAATTGGGACTGTTCGACCGTTTCGGCGGCGCCCTCGCCGGTGGGTTCACCGGCCTCGTGCTGCACGCTTCCCTGCTGCTGGTCATGGCCGGCATGGGTACCGACGACTGGGCGACCAGCGTGCTCGAGGGCACGTACAGCGCCAAGGTCTACGACCAGGCCTCGGGGCGCTTCCACCTCCTGATGGACGCCCAGGCCGCGGAGAAGACGCACGGCACCGTGATGCAGCAGCTCTTTCCAGCGCGCTACATGAATGGCCCGCTGCCCCAGGACGGAAGCACGCGGACCGGGGACACCCCGAACGGCGCACCCCCGACCGACATCCGTCCGAACGGGGTCGCGCCGGACGATGCGGACCTCGACTACGACTACTGATCGAGCTCGGTCGGTCGCACGCCCACTGCAAGCCACGTTTCGGGACGCGGGCAGATGATATTGGGCATTCGTTGACCTCCCCCCGAAGCGCGCCTAGGCTGCGGGCTTCACAACTCAGAAACCAGCGCGTACGCAGGGGAAGCCGGTGTGAATCCGGCACGGTCCCGCCACTGTAAGTTGCACGGGTACGAGGTCACCGTCCACAAGGACAGGTCACTGGGCAAGGTCGAAGACGTTCGTCGTCGACGCAGCCCGGGAAGGCCGATCTCGAACTCCACGTGACGAGTCAGGAAACCCGTCGCACGCGTCGGATCGACCGACCCCGAGGACAGGGTCCACGTCGACGTGGTGGTTTTGCGGCGACTTGCCGCGCCTCTTCCCTTGGTACCGAACGAGCTCTTGCTCCCTGGTACGAAGTTCAGGAACGCCCTCACTCGGATGCTCGGTCACACCTGCGAAGACAGGCGACACATCCATGAAAACCACCTCCATGTTTCTGGCGAGCTCCGTGCTGGCCACCACCCTCCTGACGGGACTCTCGACGGGCACGGCAAGTGCCCAAGAACTGGCCGGCCCCGGCTGGGCTCTCACCTCGAACCCGATGACGTTCGGCGCCGCCCGCGCCACGCTCACCGATGGTTCGTACATCGAGTTCGACGGCACGACCCTCGCGCACTTCGATTCGGGCGGCGGCCTGATCCAGAACCTGGCGGCCACCGCGGGCTTCAAGTTCCCGAGCTTCCTCGAGATCCTGCCCGGTGAAGCGACCGCCCTGTTCGGGGAGTCGTCGGTCGGCAACATCTACGAGGTCGACCTCGTCAACGGCGGCATGACCCTGCTGACGAACATCGGCTTCAACTACGACGTCGAGCTCGATGCGACCCCCGGGTTCGCCTACATCAGTGGCGCGCCGGGCGGTTTCGGCACAGGCACCGACATCTTCCGTGTCGATCTGACCAGCGGCGCGCAAACGCGTGTGGTTCACGTCGGCGGACCCTCGGGCGCCGTCACCGTGAACGACGTCGGCGACCTCTTCTACGTCACCCAGTTCGACAGCTGGCCGATCCCGCCGCTGAGTTCCTCGATCCTTCGCTGGGACGATGCGGAGCTCGTCGGGGTCGATCCGATGACCCCGCTCACCGAAGCCGACGCCGACATCGTCGTCCCCGCGCTGACGGGCGGAACCGGCATGCGTTACGCCTCGGCCACCGACAGCCTGTTCGTGCTCGACACCGACTTCGCGGGCGGTCTCAGCAAGGTCGCTCGCTTCAACGCGACCACCGGGATCTGGAAGGAGGACGTGGCGACGTCCCCGCTCAGCCTCACCGGGTTGCAGATCTTCCCCGGCTCGGGGTCGGCCGTCCTGGCCGGGTTCCAGCCCATCGGCGCGCACCTGCGCTTCAACGTCACGGACTTCGGCAACAGCATGAGCTCGACGCTGGTCGTCGATCCGGCGCGTCCGACCATCGCGTTCTCGGGACCGGCCCCGGGCGTCGCGGGGGTCGCGACCGTGACCATCACCGGCGCGATGCCGAACGCGGGCGTCCGCGTGGCGACCACGCATGATGAGTTCCAGCTGGGCGCCGAATGCGTCCACCATGTGGGCCTCGACATTCCGTACCACCTGGCGTTCCAGCCGATCCACCTGATCCGTCGCTCGCAGCCGCTTGCCACGGATCCGTTCGGAACGATGGTCCTGACCTACAACCAGCCTGCCGGCTTCGGTGGTCAGATCGTCTTCCAGGGTCTGCTCGAGGACGCGTCCGGTGCTCCGCTCGGAACGTCCGAGGCGATCCTGAACAACTGATTCGGATCCGCTACGCGTACGTCACGCCGACTCCTTCGTTGCACGAGGGGGTCGGCGTTCGCGTTGCGCCTCACTCGACGACGCGCACGCTCTTGAACCACTCCAGACGCTCGCGCAGCTTGGGCGCGATCCCGCCCTGGACCGTGAGCAGCGCAGCGCCGCAACCCTTGCAGGATCCGTGTGCTGACAGGAGCACCGCGCCGTTGTCCTCGACCGCCAGCAGCCGCAGGTCTCCCCCATCCGCCTTCAACGACGGGCGCACGCTCTTCAGAACGGCCTCCACCTGCTGGATGCGGTCGGGATCACCGCGCACGACTCGCGGAGTCTTGGGGCGTCCCAAGAGACGCTTGAGCAGGGCCTGGATCACGACCCGTCCTTGAGCCACTCCGCGGGCAGATCCAAGGTGGTCGCCCCGCAACTCTGTTGATTCGCTTCGGCGCCGGGCAGGGCGGCGGTCAACGATTCGAGCAGCGCCCCCACGGTCTCCCCACCTTTCACCGCGCAGCGCCACCCACCCTGGTAGGGCAGGATCGCCCACGACAGGTCGCTGGATCCATTCGAGTCCTGGGTCGCCGCCCACAGCAACGAACCCACGGCCCACGGCACGCGCCAACCGTCCGGGGAGCTCGGCTGCACGTCAGGCAGCGTGCGTCCGCTCGGCGCGAGAGGACGACCTGAACGACGCGCCGCGTCGCGCACCAGATCGACCATCCAGGCCAAGCCGCGCGGATCCCGTCGCGTCTGCATCAACTCGGCGCCCGATGCGCTCGACAACGCAGCCAGCAACCAACCCAGGCGCTGCACCTCGTCTCCGGTCCGCCCGAGATCCGATGCGCGGCCCTCCAGCATCTCGTCGCCGCCCGGCATCTCGAGCAACGCGCTGAATCCCGAGATCAACTGGGTGCAGTTGCCGAGTCCGTGCAGCAGGGTCGGCAGCAGGCCGCGGGTCAGGGCATCCATCGAGGCTTGTGTGGGTTCCATACGGGCCCCAGCGTAGCCCGAGGATGCCCTCGGTTCCCCCTCATTCGGTTCGACTCCACGGGAGGACGCGCGTCGAGGGGGTGGATGGTGCCGGAAGGGGGACTCGAACCCCCATGCCCGTGAAGGCGGTGGATTTTGAATCCACTGCGTCTACCAATTTCGCCATTCCGGCTGGAACGGCGCACAGGGTAGGACCGGACCCCTGCCCGACACAAGCCTCTCTGGGCAAGAGTCTCGGGCCAGGCGTCCCGGAGCGGGGTGGCTCGAAGCGGTGGCTCGGCTCAACCCCGGGCGGCCGACCACTCGAAGGCGTGCCCGACTCCGCGCGCTACGCCTTGGGCCTGGGCGACGTAGCCGAGGCTGGCCAGGATGCCGCTGCCGAAGGCTTCCAAGCCGAAGGTCTGGTGCGTCAGGCGCAGGACCTCGCCGGTCCCTCCGAAGATGATCTGCTGATTCGAATAGAGCCCGTCGACCCGCACGGCATGCACACCGAGCGAACCGGGCTGGCGGCCGAGCGCCTGCTCCAGTTGGGCCGCCGTGTCCTTGGCCGTGCCGGAAGGTGCATCCACCTTGCCGGAGTAGTGTTCCTCGACGATTTCGACGCTCTTCAAGAATCGCGTCGCATCCAAGGCGAGCCGTTGCTGCAGCCAGACCCCGAGGCAGAAGTTGGGAACGATCAGGCCTCCCAACCCTTTGGAGCGCGCCAGGGCGTCGAGGGGCGCGTCCTCTGCGGGGTCGACGCCACTGGTTCCGATCAGTGGACGCACGCCGTGATCGAGCAACGTCCGCGCGTGGTCGGCACCGAGCCCAGCCACGGTCAGATCCAGGCCGACCTGGGCGCCGTTCAAGCTGGACGCCAGATCGTCGGAGCGCCCGATGCGGGCCACGATCTCGAGGTCCTCGCGGGTCGCCAGCAGGCCCTCCACGAAGCGGCCCATGCGGCCGTTCGGCCCGATCAATGCAATCTTGGTCATGTTCGTTCGCCGCGTCGGTTGAGCGCGCGCGAGCAGATCTCGAGCAGCAGGTCGCGGAAGCCCACCCCATGGGCCAGGGCCGCCTGGGGCAACAGGGAGCGCGGCGTGAAACCGGGCAGCGTGTTCGCTTCCAGCACGACCGGCGGCCCGCCGTGGGCCGGCACGATGAAATCGATGCGGGCGTAGCCCTCGAGCCCGGCGACGTCCCAGATGGACAGGGCGAGGTCCTGGACCTCGGCGCAGCGAGCCTCGGTGAGCGAGATGGGCGGACAGAATTCCTCGGCGCCCTCCGACGAGTACTTCTGCGAGTAGTCGAACCACTCGTCCTCGCGCGGGCGGATCTCGACGAGCGGCAACGCGCGTCGATCCCGCTCGTCCCCGACCACGCCGACCGTGACTTCGACGCCCGCGACGCCGCGTTCCACCAGCACGGAATCCCCCGCAGCCAGGACGGCTTCGATCATCGGGGCGAGGAGTTCGACCTCGTGGATCCGCCCCGTGTTCAGGGACGAGCCCCCGTGTACGGGTTTGACGTACCACGGCGACGAACCGAGGTCCTGAATGCGCTGGACGATGCCGCGCTGGTCTTGGGCCCAATCGGAACGCGTGATCGAGAGGCCCGCAGCCACGGAGACCCCGGCTTCGATGAACCGGGCGCGGGACAGGACCTTGTCGAGGCAGAGCGCGCTGGCCGCGACGCTCGAACCGGTGTACGCGCGACCTGCGATCTCGAGGAAGCCCTGCAGGATCCCACCTTCCCCGTCGCCGCCGTGGAGGCCGAGCAGGAACAGAGCGTTCTCGGGCAGGCGATCGATCGCCGTCGTGGGCGCCAGGGCTTCGCCGTCGACGACCCACAGTCCCGCGGGATCGATCTCGACGACCGAGGTGGAGCGGGGCAGACCCGGTTCGCCCAGGGGCTGCAGCGCATCGGCCATGGCCTGACCCGAGGTCAAGGACACGTCCCGCTCGCCGGACGTGCCACCCAACAAGACCACGATCGGCGTGTCCTCCAACTGGGCTCGCCGCGAGTCGGACGTCCACGTCACCCAGCCGGGAGTGATCGCGGGAATCGGGGTCAGCGCATCGGAAGCACTCATCGGTAGAGCAGTCCCCCACCCAGCGGAGTCGGCGTGGCGGGCATGCGCGCCGCGAATTCGGCAGCGGTCTCGGCGAACGTCGGATCGATCTCCAGGTTCGGGTCACCGCCCGCGTCCATCGGGGCTGCCGACTGGCCGTGCTCCGCCAGCCATCCACGGAACATGTCCGTCATGTCGCGCTTGCAGGTCGCCGGCGAATCCGGGCCTTCGGCGTTCTTCACAGGCGAGAACTCGCTCGCACGATCGACCTCCAAGGTGATGCTCGCGGACGTTCGCGCGAGCGCATCGAACACGAAGGTCTCGAACTTCACGCCGTCGACCTTGGCGCGCGAGCCATCCGGCAGCACCGCGTCCATGCTCTTGCGCGCCAGGTGCCAGGGAAGCTGCAACGGGCCGTCGCCGGTGAGGCGTTCGACGAAGTCACGCTCGATCGCATGCATGGCGATGTTGCCGGCACGGAACACGAGGTCGCCCGCGTCATCGCGCGCTTCCCGCAAGGCTTCGGGCAGATCCGAGTACTCGATGCAGCCGAGCACGCCGTCGGCGCGGCCGAGCACGCCGACCTTCTCGCCAGCGTCGACCTTGGCCACGACCTTGCTCGACATCTCGGCTCCGGCTGCGGCGTGCAGACCGAGGAACAGAGGGTCCGCCATGCGTGCCATGGGGTTGTCGACCTGGAAGTAGCTGAGCGTTTCGATCCCGCGTTCGGCTGCGTCCGCCAGGCATCCGGATTCACGCAAGGCAGCCAACGTTCCACCGTGACCGTTGGGCGCCAGGAACAACTGATCGGGTGCCGCCAGAATGATCCGTCCCTCCAGGTCCAACGCCGGGAGCATCGCCTGTTGGAAGAAGGTGACGGCATCGGCGGGCAGACCGAAGTTGCCGTTCTCGAGAAACAGCTGCCGGGTCGCAGCGTCGTTGGTCGCCGAGGTCATGACGTACCAACGAATGGGAGCACCGCTGCGAGCGTGCGCTGCCTTGAGGCGCGCGGCGTGCCAGGCGAACAGGGAGATGCGCGTGACGGGACCGACGGGAAAGGCACCCTTGGGACCATCGAAACCCAACCTGGAACCCTGGCCGCCCGCGACGAGGACGTACCCGACCAGGCCTGCGCTCAAGCGTTCTTGGCCGATCAGGATCGCCTGCCTCGCGCGCTCTTCGAACTCGCCCTTGGGCAGCAGCGGAAACAGCTCCGGAGGTTCGAATGCAGGAGCGGCATGCGCATCGCTGGCGTTGTCCAGCAGGCCTTTCAGGTGCCGGATGGTCCCCCAGTCCAGGTCGGCGACCTGGACGAGCAAACGCTCGCGCGAGCCGGCGTCCAGGCCGTCCCAGAACTGGAAGAGGTGCGCCTGCCCCTCGGCCTCGGCCCTATCCCGCAACGTGGTGGTATCGATCGTCATAAGTCCCCTCGGTGCGTTCGAGTGTACGCAGAGGACGCCCGTCGATCACGACCCGTCCACCTCGAGCAAGACCTTCAACGTCCCACGACGCCCCGCCCGGTCCAGTGCCGCGGCCCCCTCTTGGAGCGGGAAGCGCGCGTCCACCAGGTTCTCGACCGGGATGCGGCCTTCCGCGAGCCAGGCGAGGGCGGGCGCGAAGGGTCCGCAGCGCGAGCCCACCAGGGTGATCTCGTCCACCACCAGGGGAGTCAGATCGAGCGGCGCCGCCCGTTCGGTGGTCGTCTTCAGCACGAAGGTCCCGAGGGGCCGAACGCTGGCCAGGGCCAGTTCGAAGGTCTCGGGACGACCGCTGGCCTCCACCACCAGGTCGAAGGACTTCGGCGCCGGCGCATCCAACCACGTCATCGGCAGACCCAGGCGGTCCACACGGTCGGGGTGCCGACCCGCGAAGTGAACGTCGGCGCCCGCGAGCTGCAGCGAAGCACCGCACAGGAGCCCCAGTCGCCCGTCTCCGACCACCAAGGCCCGCATGCCGGGACGAACGTCGACCTGGTCCAGGATGTGCCTGGCGGCCGCGAGCGGCTCGACGAACGTCGCAGCGGCATCGGAGACCCCGTCCGGCACGGGCAACAGGTTCGACGTCGGCAGGACGAGTTCCTCGGCGAACGCTCCGCTGCGCCCCAGGATCCCAAGCACCGTTCGCGCGGTGCAATGACGGCCCCGACTTGTTCGGCAGTCCACGCAGGTTCCGCAAGCCGCATTGATCTCGCCGACCACGCGGCGTCCCGCCAGGGGACCGTCGACCGCGCGGCCGACGAACTCGTGGCCCGGAACACCTTCGAAGCCCATGTACCCGCGGACGAGCGCCAAATCCGTGGCGCACACGCCGGCCTGAACGACACGCACCCGGCATTCACCGGGTGCGTCCGGGGGAGTCTGGAGATCTTCCCGGTAGTGAACGATCCCTGCGCCGACGTGAAGCCCACGCATGATCGGTCTCTTGGGTTGGAGCCGGAAGGCTCAGCTTGCGGCGGCTTCGCCCGAAAGAGCCTCGAAGCTCTTCTCGACGAGGTGCACCAACGCTTCGATCCGCTTCTCGAGGACGACTTGCTTCAGGACCAACTTCTCGACGACCGGCGGCAGAACAGCTTCGCGCACGTAGTTGTTGATCATGTTGATGATCTCAGCGCGGTTGGCGTCGGGCAGGCGATGGAAGTGGTACTGGAACTTCTCCTCGAGGATCTCTTCCGTCTGATGCATGCACTCAGCGGAGATCTGAGCGGCGCTCTTGGAGTCGTGTTCGTTGTGGAAGACTTCGACTTTGTATTGGTGGAGCAGGTCCCGGAACTTCTGTTGCACGTATTTGGGTCCGTTGAGGTTTTCGGTGGAAGGGGCCGACCTGGCCCCCGATGGTTCGATGATAGCAGACTCGCGCAAGCCGTCCGAGTCGCGCTTCGAGCATGTCTCGCGCAGAGCTAGGGCCGTCGATCCGCCGCGGTGGACACGGTCCTACGCTCTCGTTCGCAGGGGTGCGATCGAGGGATCCAGAACGGCGAACACCGTCGCGCGTTCTCAGTCGGGCCTGCCGATGACCACGCTCACGTTGTGCCCGCCGAACCCCAGTGAGTTGCAGAGGGCATTGCGCACCGGCTTGTCGCGCGCCTCGTTGGGCACGTAGTCGAGATCGCAAGCCGGGTCCGGAGTGGTGTAGTTGATCGTCGGGTGCAGCTTGCCCGTGTGAACGGCGAGCGCCGTGACCACCAGTTCGATGCCGGTCGCGGCACCGAGCAAGTGACCGATCATCGACTTGGTCGAGTTCACGGCCAACTTCTTCGCATGGTCGCCGAAGACGAGGTGCGTGGCCGTCGTCTCGATGGAGTCGTTGTAGGCGGTGCTGGTGCCGTGGGCGTTGACGTAGTCCACGTCCTCGGGATTCAGCTTGGCGTGACGCAGGGCCTCCTTGAAGGCGCGCGCCGGCCCCTGGCCGTCTTCCTTGGGAGCGGTGATGTGGAAGGCGTCGTCGGTCGAGCCGTAGCCCTTGACCTCGGCGTAGATCCGCGCACCGCGAGCCTTCGCGCGTTCGTACTCCTCGAAGACGAGCAGACCGCAACCTTCCCCCATGACGAATCCGTCACGGTCCTTGTCGAACGGCCGGCTGGCCGCCTGAGGATCGTCGTTGCGGGTCGACAGGGCCTTGGCCGAGGCGAATCCCGCGAGGGACAGGGGAGTGATGGCCGATTCCGATCCGCCGGTGACGACGACATCGCAGTCGTCCCACTGGATCGCACGCCAGGCCATGCCGATGGCGTGGCCGGCCGAGGCGCAGGCGCTGGACGTGGTGAACGCGGTGCCGAGCAAGCCGTGACGGATCGCCACCTGGCCGCTGACGGCGTTCGCCATGATCCGCGGGATGAAGTGCGGGCTGACGCGCCGCGCTCCCCGCTCCTTGAGCACGTCGTGCTGCTCGAGGATGCCGGTGATGCCGCCGATGCCGGTCGCGATGATCGAGCCGAACTTGTAACGCTCTTCCTCGGGCAACTCGGACAGCCCCTCGAGGCCAGCATCACGCAGGGCCTCGTCGGAGGCCATCAGGGCCCACATCGTGAACGGATCGAGCTTGCGCAGGTCGGCCCCGATGAAGCCGTGCTCCTCGGGATTCCAGTTCACGCAAGCCGCGAACTTCACGGCGAGGTCGGACGTATCGAAACGGGTGATGTTGGCCGCACCGCTCTCCCCCGCCATCATGCGCGGGAAGGACGCCTCGACACTGTTGCCGAGAGCGTTGACGGTACCGAGGCCGGTGATGACGACTCGTCGCATGAGATCCCTCGCCCCGATCCGGGACGGAATGGGTTTCCGCAGGAGTCCGAGGCCCCGAAGGAGCCTCGAACCGGACGAGGCCGGTGTGAGCCGTGGCCCAGCACCGAGACAATCGCCTGCGGGCGGACTCGCGTGACACGCGCCCCTCGAACGAGGGGCACGGCAGCGAGCGCCGCGGACGGGTGCCCTAGAGCTTCTCCGAGATGTAGTCCGTTGCCGCGCCGATCGTCTGGATCTTCTCGGCGTCCTCGTCCGGGATGTTGATCTCGAACTCGTCCTCGAACTCCATGACGAGTTCCACGGTGTCCAGGGAGTCGGCGCCGAGGTCGTTGATGAACGAAGTCTCGCGGGTGACTTTGTCGGGCGTGGTGCCCATCTGGTCACAAACGATCTTGATCACGCGGCTTTCAACGGTAGCTGTGTCGCTCACGAAGGGGTCTCCGAAATTTGGGGGGGTGTCTGGGTGGGAGAAGACAGGATGCCTGGGACGAGGGGAGCGGGCTAGGGGCAACCGGCAGCCGTCACGAGATTGCTCTCGAACCGGCCTGGGATGGCCCTACAGGCTCAGCCCCCCATCGATGACCAGGGTCTGTCCAGTGATGTACCCGCCGGCTGGGCCGACGAGGAATTCTACGGCGGCGGCGATCTCGGTTGCCGCGCCAATGCGCTTGAGCGGAATGGCGGCCATCAGCTCTTCGCGGGCCTTGTCCTCGATCGCGGCGGTCATGTCCGTCTCGATGAAGCCCGGGGCGATCGCGTTGCAGGTCACGCCGCGCCCGGCGAGTTCCTTGGCGACCGACTTGGTCAAGCCGATCACACCCGCCTTGCTGGCGGCGTAGTTGACCTGGCCGGCGTTGCCCGTGACGCCGACGACGCTGGAGATGTTGACGATGCGCCCGCTGGACTTCATCAACGTCCGCGTGGCGGCTTGGACGAAGTTCCAGGTGCCCTTGAGGTTCACGTCGATCACGCGGTCGAAGTCGTCCTCCTGCATGCGCATCAGGATCTGGTCCTTGGTGATGCCGGCGTTGTTCACGAGCAGGTTCAAACCGCCCATGTCCTTGACGATCTCGGCCACGAGCTCCTTGACGGCTGCGGTGTCCGCCACATCGACGCCGAAAGGACGCGCCCCGTCGGTGAGGGCGGCACAGGCGCTGGCCGCAGCCTCGGCGTTCTCGACCCGGGAGGCGATGCAGGCGACACGGGCGCCGTTGGCGGCCAGGGTCTCGGCGATCGCGCGGCCGATGCCACGGCTCGCGCCGGTGACGATGGCCACCTGGCCTTCGAGGGGACGTTGGGATTCGGTCAAGGGATGCTGGGGGCAGGCCAGGTCCCCGCGGGGGCCTGGTGGTGGGCGATATCTTAGCCGCGGAAGGCGTCCAGGTCCGCAGGTCGAGCCACGGATCGGAGGGAAGCTTGCTCGTCGATCTTCTTCATGATGCCGCCCAGGGTCGTCCCGGGGCCCGGCTCGACGAAATCGGTCGTGCCGCCACCCAGCGCAGCGCGCATCGAGCGCTCCCAGAGCACGGGGGCGCAGACCTGGAGGGCCAGCAGTTCGCGGACCTGGTCCGGACCGGTGACCGGCTCGGCCGTGACGTTGGAGATCACGGGGATCTGGGGCTCGCCAAGGGTGACGGACTCGAGCGCCGCGGCGAGCGTGTCGGCGGCGGGCCGCATGCATTCGGAGTGGAAGCCGCCCGCCACGGTCAAACGGCGGGTGCGCCGTACTCCGTGGTCCTTGGCGGCCGCGTCGACCGCGTCCAGGGCCGCAAACTCGCCGGAGACGACGATCTGGGCCGGGGAGTTCAGGTTGGCGACCTGGCAGATGCCGTGGGCGGAGCCGACCTCGGCCAGGGCGGCGGCCGATTCGGGCGTCGCTCCCATGAGGCTGACCATGCCGCTGGGGCAGGCTTCGCTGGCGGCCTGCATGGCCTCGCCACGCAGGCGGACGAGGCGCACGCCGTCCTCGAAGCTCAGCACGCCCGCGAACCAGAGCGCCGTGTACTCACCCAGTGACAGTCCTGCGGTGAGGGCCGCGTCCTGGAACTCGATCCCTTGGCCCTTCAAGGCCCGGAGTATCGCGACGCTGGTCGTGAAGATTGCCGGTTGGGCGATGTCGGTGCGGTTCACCTCGTCGCCGCTGGACCAGCAGGCTTCGGACAGCGAGAAGCCGAGGGTCGCGTCCGCCGCCTCGAACGTCTCACGCGCTTCGGGGAAGGCCTCGGCCCAATCCTGGCCCATGCCTTCGAACTGGGCGCCTTGGCCCGGGAACAGAATGCCTGTTGTCATGGGGAGAGTCTCCGCTACCAACGCAGAAGGGTGGCGCCCCAGGTGAGGCCGGCGCCGAACGCGACCAGGACGACCAACTTGCCCTTCTGCATGCGTCCGGCCTCGACGGCTTCATGGAGAGCGATCGGAACGCTGGCGGCCGACGTGTTGCCGTAGCGCTCGATGTTGAGCATGCAACGGTCGATGGACCAGTCCAGGCGGTCGAGACTGGCCTCGATGATCCGCATGTTGACCTGGTGCGGAACGAGCAGGCAGACGTCGTCGGGGTCGTGCCCTTCGATGGCCCACTTGATCATCTTGACCATCTTGGTGACGGCGAAGCGGTAGACCTCGCGCCCCTTCAGATG
>TARA_R110002096_G_scaffold16898_9_pt1 | contig 125040 bp, 104 predicted proteins | sample TARA_R110002096 | Tara Oceans TARA_R110002096 (sample SAMEA4397295) | marine metagenome | biome: Polar Biome; feature: [DCM] deep chlorophyll maximum layer (ENVO:01000326); material: water (ENVO:00002006), including particulate matter (ENVO:01000060) such as... | depth 35 m
GCAAGCCCAAAAGCGGGTCGTCGGTATCGTCTCTGTCTCCGGGTTTGGCCGGTTCGACGGCACCCTTTACACCTTTCTTCTTGGCCATGCGAAAGCGCAGCGGATAATTGGCAACGCTCACAAGCTCGGCGGCTTGCCCTTGCCTCACGATCGGAACGGGCATCGCGTACATAGCGTCCTCGATGCACCGGCGAATTGGTTCGAGGCTTGGTGGCAAGAAGGGGATGTCGGCGTGAAGCACTTCGCCGCGAGCCATTTCTATGTGCAGCGAGATGGCGCCCGCTGCGCTTTGATCTTTTCGCAAGAGTTTCTCGTAGCAGCGCCTGGCCACCGGGATGACGTGGGCTTTCACGCGACGGGCGATCATTTTCTCATCAATAAACCCTGTGCGGCCGCGGTTGACTGCGCGTCGCCGAGGGCGCAGTTGAAAGCTCTTAAAGGTTTTCTTGGCGGCTTCTCGCTCTTGCGGTGGTGCTACGCGCAGATAGGTTTGCATGCCCCAGGTTTGCGCCATGCGGATTCGATCGGCGGCATAGCCATCGGTCGATAGCACTGCCACACCAGCGCTTATTTGCGTGACGACGCCCAGTGCTTGAGCCGCTTGCCGCAACGACTCTTGTGACTGCTCGGCCGAGAGACCAGTGCCAGGCATTCCAAAGGGGCGGGCGTTGGCAACGGCAATGGCGGCTAGCGTTCGGGCCTGCTTTGCCGAGAGCTTGGTGGCCACAAGAGTCTCGGGTGCGCCGCCTCGCAAGCCTCGCACGGTTACCTTCTTTGGCGCTTTGCCTTGGTAAAACCCCAAGGCGGTGATGCTTGAACCAGGAAGCAGCTGGCCTTCTAAATCGGCGCCTACCCAATCGCCAGACGAGAGTTCGACTTCTAGCGTTCCAAGGGCAAGAGGCTGGCTTAGCTCCTTTAAAAGCGATGCACCCGCCACCTGGGCGTCGGCATGCCGCAGAGCGACGATGCGACCTCTGCCGCGTACCATCATGTCGCCAAGCGCGCTTTGGTGCACGTCTGGCAGTGGCGCATTGGGCGGAACAAGGACAGCGGTGAGTAGCGAGGCCTTCTCTAGAACGTCTTGGCCAAGCAATCCAGCGGCTGCATCGCCAGTAAGTGTTGTGGGAATCATTCCATCGCTCAATATTACGATAAGAGTTTTTCGTAAATCGGCTGCTGGGTCCGCGTCGAGAAGGGTTTTGGCTTGTGCCAGAGCGCTGCCAAGGTCGCTACCATTTTTGCCCGCCGCCGAGCGAACGCTTTGCAGCACTTGGCTGCGCACGCCTCTCGTCGCCTCGCGAAACCCGCCAAGCACCGCACGAGTCTCGCGCTCGAAGAGCAAGGTCTCGATACGCGTACCGCCGCCAAGGGCGGTGAGCAGCCCGTCGATGAGTTTTGCGGCTGCCTCGCTTCCCGCCGGCGTTAGCGACGACGAAGTGTCTACAATAAGAACTGCGCGGTCGATGGTTGGCATTGCTGTGCGCGAAGCGTCGGGAAGAAGAACGCGCAAGGCGGCGACACCACTGTTGGGCGATAGCGGAAAGAGGGCGACCTCGGCTCGGGGCCCCGAAGCCCGCTCGCTTGTGCGGCCCTGCAGTACCAAGTCGCCGGTTGCGGGCGCGAAGAATCGATGCTTTTGTCCAGCGCGGCTCTTTGCGCTAAGGAGCGTCTCGCCGCCGTAGAGCTTGTGCATGGCGCTTTGGGTGGTGAGCAAGACCTCCGTGCGAGCAAGCGTTGGCGATTGCCCTCGGTTTGGGAGCCGAATCGTCGAATTGCCAGCGACAAGCCGAACCGTGCCGTGCCATTTTACGGTGATACTTGTGGTTCGATCTGCTGGAATAGGAAAAACTCTTAGCTCGTATTGGCTAAGGTCACCTTCTCCGCTACCCTCGGTTGAGGTCATGCGCACAAGGCCCATGTCAGCACTGTGCTTGGCGGCAGGGTCCTCCACCATTCTGATGGCGGCATCGGCTCCTACGATGGCGAAGTTGCTTTGCTTGCCATCGGCGGTGCGAACATCTAAGTCGACAATGGCGGCCTGGGCGGGCAACTCAAAGGAGTAGACCGCTTCGGCGTCCGAGGCTTTGCTGTGGTTGGCCAGAACGAGGGTTTCGGTAACGTCGTAGACCTGCGGTCCCAGCAGCACTTCAAGCTTGTGCGAGAGTTCGACAACCTTGCCCGGCCCCAGAGTTTCGAGGCTGCTCTCTGCCCTCGCCGCCGCTGGCAGCAAGCACACGAGAGTCGTGCCTAAGAGAAGAAGGCGGGCGAGTTTGGCTTGATGAGAAAGGGACATAGATTCAGCAACGTAGACAGGGCGTTCCGAGAATGTTGCACGCAAATGCGTTAATATTCGGCCGTGCGAGTGGGCCCATCCAATGCATTGGTTCTCTCCGGCGGAGGTGCACGAGGTGCCTATGAGGTTGGAGTCATGCAGTTCATTCGTCAAGAGCTTCCGAAGAGGCTCGGGCGACATCTGCATTTCGATGTAATTACAGGGACAAGCGTCGGTGCCCTGAACGGATCATTCCTGGCTGCGACTGCGGCGGATGAAGAGAATCAGGCCGAGCGGTTGGCCAAGGCTTGGCGTGATTTGCACCTAGAGCAGCTCATTGCCCTGCAGCCTGGCGACATCTTTAAGGCGGGGCGCCTATTGCTGGGCAAGAGCCCGCCTCCTCCCGAGCCTGGGACTTATCGCTACGGCGGCGTTTTGGACACAGCTGGCCTCGAAGAGTTTGTCTTTCGCTTCGTGCCGTGGCGCGGCATTCGTCGCAACCTCCGCAGTGGTGCGCTGCAGAGCCTAGCGGTCACGGCAACTCACGTGGGTTCGGGCCACACGGTCGTCTTTCTCGACACCGCCAAGCCAATCCCCTCTTGGTCGCACAATCCCTTTATTCGTGCGATTCCCACCGCCATTGGTCCTCGGCATGCGCTTGCCTCGGCTGCAATTCCGATGTTGTTTCCCGCGGTAAAAGTGGGACGAGCGTTTTATGTCGATGGCGGCCTGCGCAACAACACCCCCATGTCGCCAGCCATTCGCCTTGGGGCCGATCGCATGCTTGTGGTCTCTCTTCGGCACAAGGCCACACAGGTTGAGGAAAATGCTAAGGCGGCCATGCACGAGGCCGATTACCCAAAGCCGCTATTTCTCCTAGGTAAAGCTCTTAACTCGCTAATGCTCGATCCGACGGAGTACGATCTTGAGCGCATGAAAAAGACCAATGCAATTTTGCGAGCTGGGGAAACTGCCTATGGTGGGGGATTCGCCAAGGTGATTTCGTCACACGATCGCAAGGAGAACCCTTTGCGGCAGCTGCAAGCGGTGCACATTCAGCCTTCCGAAGACATTGGCGCGATTGCCGCCGACCTATTGGCTCGCGGTGGGCCAAAGCTCTCGAGCCGGGTTGCACGCAAGCTTATTCGGCGCATGGCGGGCAACGAATCGTCTGGCGAAGCCGACATGCTTTCGTATCTCTTGTTCGACGGCGAGTTCGCAAGTGAGTTACTCGACCTTGGATTTCGCGATGCGAAGGCGCAAGAGGATGAGCTTCTGCGCGTCTTTGGGGCGGAGTAGGGCTATCGCTGTTCCATAGCGGAACGGTGATTGAATCGCTTTTCACGAATTACCGTGGTTTTGTGAAACCTGCTTGTGACATTCACGGCCGTTGGCATAGCTTCGCCGCCTCTATGCCACACGAACAAAATTCCGCGCGAGACATGATTTTGTCAGCTGCCGTACAGGTTTTGCAGGACGAAGGACCGACGAAACTTACACAGACGCGAGTTGCCAAGGCGGCAGGCCTCCGGCAGGGCCACCTCACATACTATTTTCCTCGCAAATCAGATCTGTGGATCGCCACCGCTGAACGTGCACACGATGAGATGGAGGCGCAATTTGCCGCACTGCTCTCCAGTTCAGGACTTCACGAATCCAAAAATAAAGTACGGCCCAAACTCGTCGAGCTCGTTACCAACCTCGTTGGCAATCGACAGCGTTCACGCGTGTTGCTCTCGCTGGTGTTGCAGGCGCAAGAAGAGGAAGAGCTAAACGAGCTGTGCCAGCAAAATGCTCGCCGCTCTCGCGAGTTTCTAACGACTGTCTTGGCGGGCCAGTACTCGGCTCCCATTATCGAGGTCGCTCTAGCCGCGTTTTGGGGCCTTGGAATGCGCGAGTTAATTAGCGGAGTGGCTGAAGAGACGTGCGAGACCCACGAGTTGGTGAGTGCACTCTTCGAGCTGCTGGACGCGGTGCCTCAGCCGACTGCGCCGACACTCGCTAGCTAAGACTTCTTATTAGAAGCGTGCAGGCAAGACGGAAACGGCTTACCTGCGATGCCTAGCTAGCCACTGCATACGTTGCGACAGAAGTCCCCGTTGTCCCCGCCTTCGCAACGGGGAATCACAACGAGAGAGTCTTCGGCAAGGAGTTCTTCGTCTTCGTTGCGGAGCGTAAACGTAAACTCCACTTCGACGTCAAACGCTTGCAGGCCAACCGGAGCGGGACACATAAAGCTTGGAATCGCTTGCTGCTCCCGCCACCAGTCGTCCATGGCATCTTCTGGAACATCGATGACCAGCCTCGATGCGCGGAGCATCAAGGTTCCATCAGAGACTCGGCGAGCCTCGCGATCGAGGTAGAGGGTGCCCATAGCCCCTCGAAATCGAGGAGTCGTCCACACGTGGTAGCCGCCCTGTGCTCCGGATGCCAGTTGCACGTCGGCACCATCGGAGACTTCCATAAAACCCTCGCTACCGTTTGTACTCAGGCCGATTTGCATATCGGCGATGAATGGCAGCGGCTCTTCTTCTTCACCGGGCGCACAGGCGCTGGCGAAGAGAGAAGCTGCGGCTATGGCGAGGGCAATGCGCATGACTAGTCTTCCCGCCTTCGCCTAAGGCCAAGCAGTGCGAGTCCAAGAAGAGCCAGGCTGCCGACACCAGTGCCCGAGCCGCTTACCGAACAGCCGCCATTGTCGGCGTTCCGCGCTTCGCTAAGGGCGAGGCGAATTTCTTCGGTGTTGTCCACAACGACCTCAGGCTGGCCCTCTTCGCGGAGAAGCTCTTGGTAGTGGCTCTGCGGCATTTGCACGCTTTGGTAGACATTCTCGGTCTCGGCATCACCAACGCCATTCGAGTAGACAAGCTTAAAGCCTTGCTCGGTGATGAGCACAGCAGGTGTCGTCGTAAGCGTTGGATCGTCAAGCAAGTGGCAGTAGTAGGTGATCTCACCGGTGTGCACGTTTGAAACGTCTGGAAGATCAGGATTGAAGCTAAAGACCGGATCCTTCGTCATCTCATTAGGGGAGAGGGTTGTGAAGAGCCGCGATAGGTAGTCGTGATCGCGAAACATCTGACCTGCGGCGAGGGTTGGGTCGACAACACGCTCTTGCAGCTCGAGTGCGACGATTTCTGGTGAGAAGTCTTCATCGAGGTCTAAGAAGTCTTCCGGGTTTTGCTCGCGGTAGCTACCAAGGTAGTAGGAAATATTCCAGTAGTAGTCGGCCGGGGTAATGTCTTGCTCAAGCAGGCGGCTTGGTACCGGAAGGTGGCTTTGCAAGATGTTTAGAACTTGCGACGCATAGGTTGGAGCAAATCCGTTTGGCCCATTGTTGTTAAAGAGTGGGTAGCCGGTGTTGTTCATGTAGCTAACAAAGTCGATGGCTGTGGTCTTGGCAGCGAGTTCGGCTTGGTTGCCAAATCGACCTTGGTAGTCGAGTACATCGAGCATGATGTTGCTTGGGCCGGCGTACTCGGTGACGAAGGAGTGATGTCCTTCGATCTCATCAACAGCATCGGTGACGACGTCGACGTAGTTTGCACCAGCCTTGTTCCAGTCGATGGCGGCATCGTTGATTTTAGTGTGGTGATAGTTGCGTGGGATTGCGCGGTCATCGCCAGCAACCCAAACTTGAACACCCATGTTTGGGTCGGCTGCAACGCTTGTGAGGATGATTGGGATCATCGGCAAGTCGCTTTGGTAGGTGAGAACGACAGGCTGAAGGTCGCCAACGTCGTTGCCGCTAAGAAGCTTAAGAGCAAGGAAGTACGCGCCCGGTTGAATGTAAGCGTCTACGACATCTTCTGTTCCGCCTGGGACAAAGAATCCTTCGGTATCGAGCCAGTCGAGCATCGGCTGCTTGGCATCAGCGCGCAAAATCGCAAAGTCGTAGGGACCAATGCTGTCGCGAAGAACGAGTGGAGTTCCGCCGTCATCTCCGCCACTTTCACCGGCCGAATCGTTGGAAGGAAATCCGCCACCACCACCTTGGCCACGGTTTGGATCAAAGGGACAGTCGCCCTTGTACGTTCGATCCAATCGATAGGTTGGTTGGGTTTGCGCAATGAGTTGGGCAAAGAGCTCGTCGGTGCCCAAGGTCATGTCGGGAATTGATGGCATGGGCAAGAGCCAGCCAAACTCCTCGGCGGCACCTGCGTACTGCACTTGGATGTGTGCGGTGACAACGCCATTCTCCTGACCAAAAAGGATTCGCTCGCCAGCTTGTACGATCGGGACAGTTGGATCGGGCGGGACGAAGCAACCACAGGCGTCGGCTTCGGGAGCATCTGCGGCATAGAGGCCAGCGCAAAGGGCGGTGGCGAGGGAGGCGGCGAAAAGTGCCTTTTTAGGTAGGTTCAGCATTGAATGGGTTCCTTGTTTAGTAAGTCGAAGTACTCGCGAGTTGCTTGCCTTCGCGCTTACCAAGGGACAGCAAGGGTGGGGCCGGGCTCAAATTGCCTTTAACCACCTAAGATCACTGCGTACCTGATCCGGATCACCTCAGATTTTCGAGGCGCAGGAGGCACATACTTCAAAAAATACCGATCCATCGGCATGAGGAGCGCACCAGCCCATGCGGCCAAGGTGTGACTGGCAGGCTACAGAGTTGGCTTACTCGGATTCACGAGTCCAGCGGCCTTTTGCGAGGCTATCCAGCACAGACTCCAGGCAAAAAAACAGCCGGCTGACCTTGGGGGGAAGGATCAGCCGGCTTTAAGAGGGGGGCGCTCAGCCTACATACCGCTCAAGCACTAAGGGGGGGATGGTGTGCAAGCAGCGTGTTGGCGAGCGAGTAAAACTAGATGAAAAGAACGAACGATACTGGGGGGACTTTTAAGAACTACTAGCGGTTTCGAACTACTGGGATTTGAGCGAGAATTTTTGTCGGGGGGACTAAATCGCTATCTTGTCTCTGTACTAGAGCAACCGTCGTGCCACATTCACCCACTCACGTATACCTTTAGAATTATTGATCCAAGCTGTAGAGCCCAAGAGAGATGTCAACGGAAGTAGCCAGCTGGCTGGTGACAACTATGCCCGTGGCCACTGCAGTCGCCAGGTGTGCTGGAGCTACTGGTAGCCCTTGGCCTGGATTTCGAAAAGCCTGGCGTAATCGCCCTGTGCAGCAATCAGCTCTGGGTGGCTGCCGTGCTCAATAATACGTCCCTTGTCCAGCACGATGATCTCGTCCGCCATGCGGACGGTTGAGAAACGATGGCTAATGACGATGGCCATCTGGTTCTGAGTGATTTCCCGGAAGTGCTCAAAGATCTGTGCCTCGGCTGCTGCGTCCATCGAAGCGGTTGGCTCATCGAGGACAACGATGTCGGCGGTCTTTCGAATAAAGGCTCGCGAGAGTGCGATCTTTTGCCACTGGCCCAAGCTCAGTTCGCGCCCGCCCTTAAACCAGCGGCCAAGTTGGGTTTGATACTGCTCGGGAAGCTCTTCGATGAAGGGCGCAGCCATGCCCTCTTTGGCGGCCTCGCGCCAGGCGTCTTCATCGGCAAACGCCGCATCGTCGCCAACGCCAATGTTCTCGCCGACTTTAAACTGGTAGCGAACAAAGTCTTGAAAGATAACGCCAAGCCGGTCGCGCAGGGTTTTATCGTCCCAGGTTTGTAGGTCGCGGCCATCGAGAGTAATGGTTCCGCTGCTTGGCCGATACAGCCGAGTAAGAAGTTTTATGATGGTGGTTTTGCCCGAACCATTCTCGCCAACAAGGGCCAGCTTTGTGCCGGGGCTTAGGTGAAAACTAATGTCCTGAACCGCGTTGGTCTCGCTGCCGGGGTAGGCAAAGCTCACATCAATAAAGCGCATGCCATCGCCAGGCTCTGGGCCTTCGGTTGCTCCGCCAACAGTCGTGGGAACCTCTTGATCGAGGTACTCGTAGAGGTTGGAAAGGTAGAGATTGTCTTCGTACATGCCGCCAATTGCACTAAGTGCTGCCGCCATCGCCGACTGTCCCTGCTTAAAGACCATCACCAGCATGGTCATCTCGCCAATCGAAATTTCTCCGTCGATTGCAGAAATTACGATCCACGCGTAACTGCCGTAGAAGGCAGCTGTACTAAGCAAACCTAAGAGATATCCCCAAACGCCTCGGCGCATGGTAAGGCTGCGATCTTCTTTGTAGAGCTTTACGAAAATACTTTGATAGCGTTCGAGTAGCGTGCGACCAAGACCAAAGAGTTTCACCTCTTTTGCATAATCTTCGCGGGCGATGACGGTCTCTAGATACATCTGCTCGCGGGCCTCGGGAGTGCGCCAGCGAAAGAGCCGAAAGGCCTCGCCCGAGAATTTGGTTTCTGCGATGAAGGTGGGCAGGGCGGCCAAGGCGAGAATGACAACAGCCACTGGCGAGAAGCTAAGCAGCAAGGCGCCGTAGGTGATAAGCGAGATGGCGTTTTGCACCAGGCCAAAGGTGCGCATCACCAAGCTTAGTGGACGCGATGAAGCCTGCCTTCGAGCGCGGGTCATCTTGTCGTAAAACTCCGAGTCTTCGAAGAGCGTGAGGTCGAGGCTAAGTGCCTTGTCCAAAATCATGACGTTGACTCGGTTGCCAAGCAGGGCGCGAAGTAGCGATTGGCAAACCGTGAGCCCGCGCTGTGTGGCGGCCAGAAATACGACGAGCCCAGCCTCGATGAGGACATAGCGAATGGCGTCGGCTCGGTGCGCCGCTTCGCCGCTTTGCGCGCTGAGCACCACCGCGTCAACAAGCCACTTGCCAACGTAGGCGATGGCCGCCGGTAAGAGCCCGCCGAGAAGGCTTAGGACAACAAGCGCAATCGTGAGCTGTGGGCTGGTCGCCCAAACCAGCTTGATGGCCTGGCCGCTGTAGCGAAAGACGCCGAGGAACGACTTGGAGTTGAACTCGGGCTCCGCTCGGCTGTGGTGTCCCGCCATATGGGCGACTCTAGAGCATTTCGACTCGTGGTTTGCATATTCCTGTGCATCATCAATGCTCTAGCCCTCGCCGCACGATAGACTGGCAAATCAAATGGCACGCAAACGCAGCCATAAAATGGAAAAGCTCGCTCGGATCTACGATGCCGAGATCTTGCCCGTTTGGTCCCATCGATTTGGCCGCATGCTCCTTAGCGACCTCAAGGTCGAGTCGGGCTCGCAAGTCTTGGATGTCGCCTGCGGCACTGGCTATCCATCGACAGAGATTCTGCGCCGCATGCCTGCGGATAGTCGGCTCATCGCCATCGACGGCTCGGCCGCGATGCTCGATGTTGCCCGCACAAAGATCGAAGAGATGGGGGCGAAGAATGTCTTCTTCCGAAGCGAGAGCGCGGTTCCCAAACTCAGCTTCGCCGACGATGTCTACGATCTCGTGGTTTGCAACCTCGGTCTCTCCGACTTCGACAATCCGCAAGGGGCCCTACTCGACTTTGCGCGTGTTGCCCGCCCCGGCGGTGAAGTTCGTTGCACCTTGCCGCTTGCTGGCACCTTCCAAGAGTTTCTCGACATCTACCAAGAAGTGCTTACCAAGCACGATAAGCACGAGACCTTGGCAACGCTGCAAGAGCATGTCGCTCTTACCTTGCCGACGGTCGACCAGTGTTACGAGTGGATGGAGGTTGCCGGCCTCGAAGATGTCACCGTCGAATTCGATGAGTTCACGATGCTCTTTAAAAGCTCGCGCGAGTTCTTCTTTGCTCCTGTGATCGAGTTTGGGCCAATCTCGGATTGGAAGCGGATCGCCGGTAAGGGCCAAGAGATGCAAGACATCTTTTGGTACATCAAAGAGGCGATCGACGCGTACTACTCGGGGCGAGCCTTTGAGGTTACGGTGCGGGCAGGGCTTATCAAGGGCCGTGTTCCTCTCGAGGCACCCAAACGTGCCGACACAGAAGAAATCTCAGTTGACGAGCTCATCCGTCAAGACAGTTTAGAGTCTGTAAAACCCGCTCTTAAGATCGACGATGATGCCGAACTCGATGCTTTCATCGAAGGTAGCGAGAGACCCGAACACCTGAAGTAGGAAAACAGGCATGCCGCAAACGCTCGAAGAGTACCTCCGTCTGGCCAACGAACTTACGGAACACAGTCGCCTCTACTACGTCGAGGCAACTCCAACGATTAGCGATGTCGAGTACGACAAGCTGCTTAAGACGCTTGAGAAGTGCGAAGAGGCCAATCCTTCGTGGGTTGTCGATTGGTCTCCAAGTAAGCGTGTTGGGCACGAGCCGATTTCGTCCTTTGGAAAAGTTACCAGAGACACGCCAATGCTCTCTCTGGACAATACCTACGATGCCGACGAGCTTCGCGCGTTTCACGACCGCGTTGTTGGTGGTCTTGGCGACGAGCCGCTGCAGTATGTTGTCGAGCCAAAGATCGACGGTCTTGGCATTGAGCTTACCTATCGCGATGGTCTCTTTGTTCTTGGCTCAACCCGAGGCGATGGCCTAACCGGCGAAGACGTGAGTATCAACTTGCGCACGGTGCAGGGTGTGGCGCTTAAGCTTCGCGAAGAGGCAAACTTGGTGGTGCGTGGCGAAGTCTTTATGACGCGCCAAGCCTTTGCCGACGTAAACGAGCAGCGCCTAACCGATGGCGATGCGCTCTTTAAGAACGCCCGCAATACCGCTGCAGGTACGCTTAAACTGCAAGACAGCAGTGAGGCCGCCAAGCGGCCGCTTATGGTCACGCTCTACGAACTTGTCGGAGCCGACCAAGAGGGCGCTACCGAGCATCAGGAAACTCATTCGCAAACCCTCGAGCGGCTTAAAGCGCTTGGAATTCCGGTTTCCGAGCACAATACGATTGCGACCAACTGGGATGAGCTGATTGCGGCCGTCGAGAGTTGGCGCGATCGCCGCCACGACTTGCCCTTTGAGGCCGACGGCCTCGTCATTAAGGTCGATAGCTACGCGCAGCGAGCCAAGCTTGGCACTACCTCGAAGTACCCGCGCTGGGCAATCGCCTACAAGTTTCCCGCCGAGCAAGTGACAACCACGGTGCTTGGTCTCTCGCACAACGTTGGACGCACCGGCGCTGTCACACCCGTTGCAGACTTAGAGCCTGTGGAGCTTGCTGGCACAACAGTGAAGCGAGCTTCTCTGCACAACTGGGATCAGGTCGAGCGCCTTGGCATTGGCAAAGGCGACCGCGTTCTTATCCACAAAGCGGGTGAGATAATTCCCCAGGTACTTTCCGTAACCGAAAAGGCAAGTGACGAAGTCTTTGGCGCGCCAACGAACTGCCCAAGCTGCGGGAGCGTCTTGGTTCGCGAAGAGGGCAAGGTTGCCTTGCTTTGCGTTGCCAGCATGACATGCGGCGGGCAGTTGCAAGAGTCGGTCGAGTTCTTTGCGGGCCGCAAGCAGATGAACATCGACGGCCTGGGCGAGAAGCTCTGTGGCTTGCTTATCGACGCCGGCCTTATCGCGAGCGTCGCCGACATCTTTACGCTCAAGGCCGAAGACCTCGCCAAACTCGATAGAGTAGGCGAGACCAGTGCAAACAAGCTGATTGCTGCGATCGAGACCGCCAAGCAAGCGGCATCCTTCTCGCGGGTTTTAACAGCGCTTGGGATTCGTCACGTCGGAGGCTCGGCCGCAAAGGCCATTGCGCAAAAGTACAATCGCATGTCGGCGCTCTTCGAGCTTGCTGACATCGAAGACAGCGGTGAGTCCTTTCACGAAGGCGTGAGTGGCATTGACGGCATTGGCGGCGTCATTGCCGAGTCGCTCTACGACTTTATCCGAGACCCGGCAAACCGCGCAGTTCTCGAGAGGCTCATCACGCTTGGCGTCGACCCGGTAGAAAAAGTCGTAGAGAAGGTTGAAGGCGGCCTCTCCGGAAAGACCTTCGTAATCACCGGAACACTCTCGGCACCGCGCGGCGACTTTAAAGCGCGCATCGAAGCGGTTGGCGGCAAAGTCACAGGCTCGGTTAGCAAGTCCACCGACTACCTCGTCGCCGGCGATAAAACCGGCAAATCAAAGCTCGCCGCCGCCGAGAAGCACGGCGTCGAAGTCCTAGACGAAGCCGCCCTCGCCGCCCTAATCGCAGGGTAGCGCGGCGCTGCGACTATCAAGATCCGCGTTGCCCAATGCGCAGCCGGTTGCCATCTGGGTCCGATAGAGCAATCTCTCGGGCCCAAGGCTGTTCCACGACTGCGACTTTAAACTCTGCTGCGATCTCATCCACATTGTCGACATAGAGGTAGACGAGACTGTTGGGCGTAGCGTCGCCAAGATGCTCCGAGAGGTGCAGCCGCGAGTTGCCGCGAGCCAAGAAGAGATACAGCGGAAGCTCGGGTGCAAATCGATGCTCGCCCTCGATCACAAAGCCAAAGCGCGCGTACCACTGCGCACTCTTTAGGCCATCGGCAACACGAAATATCGGGACCATTTCTTCAGCCATAGGACGATTCTCTCACAGAACAATCCTGATTTTTCTGCACGTGTTTTCCTGCGCGTTTTTGCGGAGTGTTGTCTCGGGTAGATTGAGGAGTTCCGAGGGCTCTCCGTTTCGTTTTCGTACGCTTCGAAATTAGTGGGATGCGATGGCTTGCGGCTTTGGTGGCTTGTGTGACGAGTGGCGAGCCAGGCACCGCGACTGACAGCCTCCGCTCCGTGCTCTGCGCCGCTCGGCGGACTCGGGGGAATGAGTTCCGGGGACTGACCGAGGAATCGTAGGTTTCGGCTTCGAGATCTACGCGTTTGCTGCCAGCCCCGGCGCCGCCGCTGACGATGACTTCGGGACTTCAACACAGCGACACTTGCTGCCAAATCCAAGCACTGCCCAAGGTCAAACCGACACGCAAGCGGAGGTCAAGCGTGGGGTCACGCTCCTATACTGTAAGTATCTGTTCTAAATAATGAATTCAGCGTACTTCGCGTTTTCCATAAATCGGCGGCTCAAATGGCGTGGTGCTCGCCACCCAAACACTCCGAGCTGCGAACTCCGGGCAGCTGAGCGCATGGCATCGCCCCTGATGTCACGAGCTGCGAACTCCGGGCAGCTGAGCGCATGCCATCGCCCCCTGATGTAACGAGCGCCGAACACTCCGGCCGCTGCAGTGCATGGCATCGCCCCTGATGTCGCGAGCGCCTCGCACTCCCTGCCGCGGTGGTGCTCACCATCCCAACCCCGCCAGCCCAGGCCGCACCATCACGTCGAACGAAGCCCGCCAACCGCCACTCAAATCCAAACCATCAAACCCAATCCAATCCAATCCCGCAAAGCCCAATCCCAATCAAAATCGAATACCTCTAAGAAGAACACCAAACAACCACTACATAGATAAGCCCGCCCCGCCGCCGCTCATCCACGTATCACCACCGCCCACATTTCCAATATCAGGGAACTTTTCACTGAAGTTATCCCCAAAGAGGTCGGTTCACTCGCTGTGTTTCGCAATCAGCTGATTGGTGAAGCCGCAATCACGCCGTAATCACCTCATCTACCACAAACGCTCTTGCAAGCACGCACCGCCCACTGTGCGCGAGGCGCAGCTCGAGCTACGCCCAAATCCAAGAGCCCACTCACGGACTCGCAGCAAAACACCATGAGATCTACAATCCACCAATCGATTCAAGCGCTCATTCTTGCCTCAGCTCGCCGCAGCGCCACACTAGGCACAGCAGCACTCGTATTGGCCTGTCTCCCAGCAGTCGCAAATGCACAAGAGCAAGGCCCTCACCAACTTCGCTTGGAAGGCGCTGCCGCACTCGACGACGGTGAGACAGTCGGCGGTGGCCTTGGCTTTGGCTACGAGTACCGACTGCTCGACTCACTCGGCATTGTCGGCTCGTTTGCCGCGGACCTCTTTCCAAACGAAGACTCAGGAGTTGAGGATGGAACGGGAAGCTATCGCGGCCTCGATGGCCAATTGCACGAGGTCGAAGCCGATGGCGTTATGTATCCAAGCACCAAGCTTAGGTACTACGGAGCAGGTGGCGGTCTGCGTTTGCACGCACTACCCGCAGCAAGCTCGGTAGACCTTTGGCTCGACACAAGAGTGAACTACGTGCGGATTCGAGAGGAGGCTCGGCCCGGCTTTGACGTTGGATTGGGCGCAGACTTTAGCGTTGGAGATGATGGTTTCGCCGTTGGCTCCTTTGTTCGCTACACCCAAGTGATTCAGCCCGGAGGCGACGGAGGTCGAGACGACGACCGCTTTGTGCAAGTGGGTGCAGCGCTGTCTTGGGGCGGCGCCAGCAAGGCTTCGCGAGCGCTCTACACACATGCCGAGCCTGCATCGGTACTCGAAGTCGAAGACGAACTTGAGCCTGACGCTGACGACGAACTCGCAAGCGAAGTTGCATTAGACGAAGTCGAACCTGAAACCGATGCGCAACTTGCACAAGCTTCGGCGGACGATAGCGAGGCTATTGTCGATGATAGCGAGGCCGACGCAATCTTCGATGAGAAGGATGACTGTAGCGCGACGGCAGGTGGCGAGAATTGCCCCACTGCGACGGCTTCAGCGCCATCTCCGGTTGTGGCGCCATCTCCCACGACACCATCTCCGGCGCGCACACAATTAGGTAAACTTCCTATGCTGGTCGCCTTCGGCTACGGCGAAAATCGCGTGACGTCAAGCGAAGCACGCAACCTGCGCAAGGTGCTTAAGGTTCTAAGAGGCGACCCCGCGATTCGAACGCTCCAAATCGTTGGCCACACCGACGAGCGAGGCGGGCCCGAAGAGAACATGGCCTTAAGCCAAGAGCGTGCGCAAGCCGTTGTCGATTGGCTGGTGGCTCACGGCATCGCCCAAAGTCGCCTTCAGGCGATAGGTCGAGGTGCTAGCGAGCCGCGCGTTGATGGGCAGTCCCAGGCTGCCTGGCGAGCGAATCGCCGTGTGCAATTTATCGTGACAGAGACCGGCGAACCCGCGCCATAGCGAATAAGAATACTTCCTAGTATCCGATTTTACTACTACCAACACTCACACGGAGAACTCATCTATGATGTTACGCACGCTGCTTTTGCGAACTTCCTTTGCTCTTATCGCTGCTGGAACGGCGATAAGTTGCGACAGCAATTCGTCCAGCCCAAACGGCCCAAATGGCCAAAACGGGCCATCTAAGACACTTCAACAGCCGACCTTTGTCGGCTCATCTGTCGGCGTCGTCAAGTCGTCAACGTATAGCGCCTCGTTTGTTATGGGCGCACAAATGCCAAAGCGCACCGGCGAGCAATTTGTCGTAGGCAACGCGCAGGGAGAAACACAATGAGAAAAGCCCTTGGACTAAGTTTAACAATGATGCTGGCCCTGGCTGCGGGGAGTGGAAACGCTTCTGCCGAAGAGGTGCCAACCAGCTTGCCGTTTCAGGCATACGTTACAAATCTCTTTGGCGATCCACTTGAAGGATCGGTCTCTATCGAGTTTGCCTTCTACGATGGTTCGACGACCGGTGATACCCAACTGTGGAGTGACACCATAACCACCAACGTGGAAGATGGCTTTGTGGTGACTTCGATTGGCAACGCCGACACGCCTCTCGACTACGACGTCTTCGATACGATTGGGCCGGTCTACTTTGGCATGTCTATCAACGGCGAGGTCATGGATCCACTTGTGCCCGTTCACGCGGTGCCCTTTGCGATGTGGGCAGCCAATGCGCTAAGTGAAGATGAAATTCGCACAGCGTTGGGAAGCAACCTTGCGCCAGACAGTTGTGCCGCCGGGCAAACCATTGCCTGGAACTCGGGCGATGCGGTTTGGGAATGCGAAGATCTCGGAACCGGACCTGCGGGCGCTGACGGCGCAACGGGTCCTGCAGGTGCAGACGGTCCTGCTGGTGCAACGGGTCCTGCTGGTGCAACGGGTGCAGCCGGTCCTACGGGCGCAACGGGTCCTGCTGGCGCCACGGGTCCTGCTGGTGCAGACGGTCCTGCCGGCCCCACCGGCGCGGCAGGTCCACAAGGTGCCATCGGCCCTGAAGGTCCTATCGGTCCCGCAGGTTCTATCGGCGCAACGGGCGCTGCCGGTCCTACTGGCGCAACGGGCGCTGCCGGTCCTGCTGGCGCAACTGGCGCTGCCGGTCCTATCGGTCCGATCGGCGCTACTGGCGCTGCCGGTCCTACTGGCGCAACGGGCGCTACCGGCGCAACGGGTGCCATCGGCCCAGCTGGTGCCACTGGTGCTGCCGGCCCTGCAGGTGCGACTGGTGCAACAGGTGCAACGGGCACCGCTGGTGCTACCGGCGCAACGGGCGCTACTGGCGCAACGGGCCCAGCAGGCGGAGGCTCCTCAGTTTTGGATGACAACGGAGTCAACCTAGGTAGTCTCGTGTCGGTCAGCGGCTCCGGCGTCGAGTTCATTACAAGCACAGGGCACCTCATGTTCTTGCTTTGGGACGGCAACTCGCCTGGCGGCCAAATTTGGTACACCGGCGCAAGCTGTACTGGTACTGCAATTCTCAACGCTGGCTCGGCATCGTCACCACCAACGTTTGGAAAGGGCGTCGTGTTCTCGCGAGCCTTCGACACGCTAATGGTGCCTCGCGTATCGACCATTATCGCCGCAACCGGCGCTGCTCCCAACGTTGGCTCGGTGGCGGTTCAGTCCATCGACAACCCAGGCTGCGGCGGAGCAAGCACAGGCAATGGCTATGAGCTAGAAGCGGTTACCGCTGCTGCCATTGGCTTGCCGAACTACCCGCTCACGACGCCGCTGGTTATTCAGTAAGTGTTCGCGAGTAAAACTCGCAGCCCATAACGTTTCGAAGCCAGTAAGAATAGTACTTACTGGCTTCTTTTTTGTTCTAAGGCAACTCAGTTTCCCGCTGCCGAGAAACCAAGCCTGCATAGCGCATCGGTCTCGTAATCTGACGAGGTGCCTACGGCCAGGGCTTGGCGCCGTTCTCAACAAGCACGGCTTCCATCTTTTTGCGATTGGCAGCGAGCATCGAGAAGGGCGGCTTGCCTTTGGCGTTCTCGATGTTCACATCGGCTCCCTCTTTAACAAAGAGTTTTGCGATCGGTACTTTTCCTTGATGCACGATGCCGTGAAGAGGAGTCCAGCCCTCGTCGTCTTGAATGTTCACCTGAGCGCCGGCCTTCGATAGTTCCTTGGCCATTTTTAGATCGGCCACAAAGAAGAGCGAGTTTCGCCCGTTGCTAGTTCGAGCATCGGCATTCGCCCCAGCAGCAATAAGCATGTCGAGGCACTCTCTCGCCTCATCGGGAATTTTTTGGTAGTTGCGGGCTTTGTCGACAACGGCAATCTTGCAGGCCGATGCGCGTTTACTTCCTTTAGAGTCTGAGAGTTGCTCTCGTGTGGCGTCGATATCAACTGGCATTGGTAGCCTCCTAGGTTGTGGTTTGGCGTTTTGGCGACAAAGCAGAAGGTTGCACGCAATGCTTATGCATTGTCGATGTTAGAGCGAGCTTGGCTCAAGTGCGCCACCGATCGCGTGCGCCACCGATAGCGCCACTTGCTCGATGCTTCGATCTGCAGTGTCGACAACAAAGTTCGAACTAGCATAGAGGCGCTCTCGTGCAGAGAGCAAGGCCTTGAGCTCGGAGAAGGCGTGTGGGTTCTCGGCCATCGGGCGCTCGTCGCCTTGCTCGATCACTCGATTCCAATGGTCTTGGGGCCTAGCGCGCAGCCACACCGTGCAGGTCGACTCTTGCAGCAGTGCGAAGTTTTCTTGGTGGTTAACAATCGAGCCGCCAGTGGCAATAACAGCCGGTCGACTTTCACTAAGAAGTGTACTTAGAACCTCGCGCTCAAGGTTTCGGTAGTAGCTCTCGCCGTGCAGCTCAAAGATCTCCGAGAGCGAGAGCCCAGCCGCCTTTTCAATCAGGCCATCGATCTCGACAAAGTCGACGGCGCGATGTTGTGCGAGCCGAGCTCCCACCGAAGATTTGCCAGCGCCGCGCACACCGAGAAGCGCGATGATGTCGTGGGGCCCGACTGTGCTTGCGCCGGTTAGAATCACGCCGGGGTTGGTGCCCAGTGCGTCGCAGACATCGGCGAGGCGACTGAGGGAGATGTTGCCTTGTCCGCCCTCAAGCTGAGCCAAAAACCTCTCGGAGACGCCAGATTTACGTGAGAGTTCTCGGCGAGATAGCGATTTCGCATCTCTGAGTGCCCGAATCCGGGCTCCCACGGTTTGCAGCATGGCTCGATGTCGCATTACCTGCAAGATAGTGCCACTTGCATACAGCTGTCCAGCATTAAAATGCTTGATTTGCGGGCCTAGTCATTGTATTCATTGCTCATGGATCCTGTCCGGTTTGAGACCCACCCCTCCCGTTACAAGCACTGGAAACTCGAAGTCGAGGGCGATAGAGCCCGCCTGGTCATGCAGGTCGACTCAGAGCACCCGATGTTCGCCGGCTACGAGCTCAAGCTCAATTCGTACGACCTCAGCGTCGACATCGAACTTGCCGACGCCACCCAGCGCATCCGATTCGAGCACCCAGAAGTTCGCGTTGTCACCATCACCTCCGAGGTCGACAAGTGCTTCTGCTCGGGCGCCAACATCTACATGCTCGGGCTCTCAACCCACAGCTTCAAAGTAAACTTCTGTAAGTTTACCAACGAGACGCGGCTCTTCATCGAAGACGCATCCAAGAACAGCGGCCTGCGCTTCTTGGCAGCGTGCAACGGCGCAACCGCCGGCGGTGGCTACGAGCTCGCTCTTGCTTGCGACGACATCGTCCTCGTCGACGATGGCAACTCAACCGTATCGTTTCCCGAGACGCCACTTCTCGCTGTACTTCCAGGAACTGGCGGACTCACTCGCCTCGTCGACAAGCGGCACGTGCGCCGCGATCGAGCCGATGTCTTTTGCACACTCGCCGAAGGCATGAAGGGCAAGCGCTCTGTGGAGTGGGGGCTCATCGACGCAACCTTTCCAAAGAGTAAGTTCGAAGCGGGCGTCAAAGCGCGCGCCGACGTTCTTGCAGAACAAGTCGCAGACGTGGTTCGCGGCCCAGCCGTAGAACTCGCGCCGCTCAACCCAACCATCGAAGAGAATGAGTACAAGTACAAGTACGTCACGCTCAACCTCGATCGGGCTGCGCGCACAGCACAGCTCACGGTCTCGGCATCTACCGAAGCGCCTCCTACCGATGCTGCTGCCATGGTGGCTCAAGGAAGTGACCTATGGTCGCTTCGCTGCTTCCGCGAATTGCACGATGCGCTTTTGAACTTGCGCTTTAACGAGCCAGAAGTCGGCATGATTACCGTGCGCACCATCGGCAATGCAGAGCATGTGCTCGCCGCCGACAAAGCGCTTCTCGCAAACCAAGACAACGGCTTCCTTCGCGAAGTACAACTTCTGCAAGCGCGTGTCCTTCGCTGCTACGACCTCACAGCGCGCTCGTTCTTTGCTGTCGCCGAAGAGGGCAGCTGCTTTGCCGGAATTCTTCTGGAGCTCGCACTCGGTGCCGACCGCTTCTACATGCTCGAAGACGACGACGAGAAGGTTGGTGTTTGGACCTCCGATGCCAACGCTGGCGCCTACCTAACGTCCAATGGCCTAAGCCGCTTTCGCCTGCACTTCTTTCACACCCCCGAGATGATCGATGCAGCACTGGCTCGCGGAACCGAGGGCATGATTCCCTCGGCCGAAGCCGACCGCTTTGGCGTGCCGACGATTGTCGCCGACGACATCGACTTTGAAGACGAGTTGCGCATCGCCATCGAAGAGCGCGCATCGCTCTCGCCCGATGCACTTACCGGAATGGAAGCATCGCTGCGCTTTCCTGGCCCCGAGACCATGGAGACCAAGATCTTCGCTCGTCTCTCGGCTTGGCAAAACTGGATTTTCACCCGCCCGAACGCCACAGGAGAGCACGGAGCACTCACGCTCTACGGCCAACCAGAACGTCCGAATTTCGACTGGAAGCGCACCTAGAGAGTCGGCGCCAGTACATTGGCGCCAGCTTTACTCGCACGCTTGGCATTGCCAACCGTGACTTTGTTTCGTGCCCTCTGCACTTTGGTCTGTTGCTTCACATCAGACAATTTCGGTCCCCCACGCATCCCCTAGGAGAACTCTATGTCCATCGAACTCAATGAGAAAATTCCCAACAACGTCGACTTAAGCACAGACAAGCGTCTGCAACGTGCGCTTGAGAACTGGCAGCCAAACTACATCGAGTGGTGGAAAGAAATGGGCCCAGTTGGCCACCAGGCAGATGATGTCTACCTGCGCACCGCAATCTCGGTGGAGACCGGCGGCTGGGCAAACTTTGACTATGTCAAAATGCCTGACTACCGATGGGGAATTTTCTTAGAGCCAAAGACCGAGGGCAAGACCATTGGCCAAGGTGACCATGTTGGTGAGCCGGTTTGGGACGAAGTTCCAGGCGAGCACCGCAACGCACTGCGCCGCCTCATTGTGACCCAGGGCGATACCGAGCCCGCTTCGGTCGAGCAGCAAAAGCTTCTTGGCGATACCGCACCGTCGCTCTACGATATGCGCAACCTCTTTCAGGTCAACGTCGAAGAAGGCCGCCACCTGTGGGCAATGGTCTACCTTCTTCACCGCTACTTCGGTCGCGATGGTCGCGAGGAAGCAGAAGATCTCCTAGCACGTCGCTCCGGTGACGAAGACAAGCCTCGCATCCTCGGCGCCTTTAACGAGCCGACCGATCACTGGCTTAGCTTCTTCTTGTTCACCATGTTCACCGACCGCGATGGCAAGTACCAGCTTGCTGCGCTAGCCGAGAGTGGTTTTGACCCTCTGGCTCGAACCTGTACCTTCATGCTCACCGAAGAGGCGCACCACCTCTTTGTTGGCGAAACCGGCGTTGGCCGTATCGTCGAGCGCACCTGCGAGCTTATGAAGAAGGACAAAAACGGCGACGCCCGAGCACAGGGCGGCATCGACTTGCCAACGCTTCAGCGCTACATCAATCAGTGGTACTCGGTTTGCCTCGATCTCTTTGGCGGCGAGTCATCGTCCAACGCAGCAGATGCATTTGGAGCGGGCCTTAAAGGTCGCTACAAAGAGCAGAGCCGCTTTGAAGAGCACGTCTGCCTCGAAGGCGGTCGCGAGATCGACTTTGTGGAAGGCGGCAAAATCGTCACCAAAGAGGTCTCGATGCGCAACGCAATGAACGAGTACCTTCGCGACGACTACATCAGCGATTGCCAGCGGGCTGTCGATCGCTGGAACAAGACGATTCAAAAGTCGGGCATTCGCTTCGAGCTCAAGCTGCCAAGCTCGCGCTTTAACCGTGGCATCGGCAACTTTGCCGAGCACCACTTCGACCCTGAAGGAAACATGCTTACGGCCGAAGAGTGGGAGCTTAAGAAAGCTTCTTACGTCTCCAGCGCAGACGATGAAATCTACCTCGCCAGCATCATGAAGCCGTGCCTCGAGCCCGGTAAGATTGCCAACTGGATTGCCCCACCGCGCCGCGGCATTAACGGCCAGCCGTTTGACTACGACTACGTTCGCATGGCGTAACTCTCTCCAATTCCGCTGGAGACGCCGCTCTTTCACCAGGGCGGCGTTTTGCGTTTCGGCACTCGACGTACCCGAAGTGCGATCTTCGCGGGAAGTGACTCTCTTGGCCAGCCGAGGTGTTGTGAAGACGCATTACGATGCAAATCCGCGGGCGCGGTAGAATTCTTCTATATAGCGAACGGTCAGTTCGATTTCGCGCCGGCTTAGCGCGAGTACTCTGGCGATTTCCCCGTAGGTGTGGCCCTCGAGAATCATTGCGAAGACAGACGGGTAGCAGTCGATGCGCTTGATGAGGCGACGGGTGTGCACAACACCGACGTTCCACACGCGGGCAAGCTCTGCGGCGGCACCATCGTCGTGTTCTGCAATGGCGTCGCGCGCCGATTCAACTGCCTTGGTCATAAACCGCTCCGCTTCGCGCTGCTTCGCCTGCAAGCTATCGGGCCGAGCGGCGCCATCTACCGTCACCAAGGTGGCGAGAGAGAACCAACCGGCCAGTTGATTCTCATAATTTCTCTGAAACTCTGGATGGCCTCGCATGACATCAATCGCCGCACTGCGCACCATAATGCGAATCCACGCCTTTATTGGCGGCGGGTTTTCATGGGTTACAAACTTCGTAATGACTCGATGCTCATCGCGGTGCAGCTTGCCAATCACCTTGGTAACGATGTCTCGTTTGGCATCTTCATCGCCTCGCAACCGGCCAATGGGCTGACGCTGGACGAGAGCGGCCAAGAGCGGATGAAGCGCAATAATGAGCTTGTCCCAAGCATTGTTCTCACCGTTGGCAACTCGTTGCAGCTGATCTGCGATGTTTTCCCAATCGTACAAGTCGCTTTGATCTTAGCGGCTTTGTCCCAAAAAAGAAGTTCCAGGTAATTCGGTGCACGTCGCGCCGCATCGAAATCCAAGAAAGTTTGTGTACAAGAGCGTTGGCCGTCGTCCTATGAGCGTAGATGGGCTTTCTACCCAGTGCATGGCCCACGTCGGCCAAGACGACGTCGGGCGCGGGCATGGCTGGTGGGAAACCGCGTCCAATGCTTGCAACCCGAACCACGCAGCGCCAAGCTTCTTGGGGGATGGATTGTGATGACTGCATCTTGCTTATGGCTCATCCGGGCGAGCCAAGCAAAAAGGTTGCAGTTCACCTTGCAGGGTGTGACACCTGTCGACAGCTCGCCGAACATCTCGAGTCCGATGCCGAGGTCTCCGCGGTTGATAATACGGCGGGAAACGACATCGACGATGATTTGATCGGCACCGACATTGGAGCCTATCAAATTCGCGAACTCGTTGGCTGCGGTGGAATGGGGCGGGTCTACCTCGCTGTGCACCCAGCGATCGGCAGCCGCGTTGCCATCAAAGTGTTTTCAAAAGATTGGAACGAGCACCCATCGCTCGTGGCTCGCTTTTTTGCCGAAGCGCATGCAACCAACACCATTGCCCACGAAAACATAGTCAACGTGCTTGATGTCGGTCGCCTTGACGATGGCCGCCCGTACTTGATCATGGAGTATCTGCTGGGAGTGCCGCTTTCCAAGCTTGTTGGCTCGGAGGCACTTAGCGACGCTGGGCGCACGAGGATCTTGCTCGACGTACTTGCCGCCCTTTCTGCCGCTCACCAGCACGAGATCGTGCACCGCGACCTTAAGCCCGACAACATCTTCGTAAGCCCGGAAGGGCGTGCCACCTTGCTCGACTTTGGCATCGCCAAGCTGATGCCCGAGATTGGTGGCGACTCTGCTCCGACGGCTACGGGCACCGTTATTGGCACGCCACACTATATGTCGCCCGAGCAAGCCGTTGGTGATCCGGTCGACACGCGCACCGACGTGTACGCGATGGGCGTTATCTTGTATGAGTGTTTTACTGGCAGGCGACCGTTCTCGGGAACTTCGCTCTACAGACTGATGGACCAGCATGTGAATCGAGTGCCAACCCCGCCTCGAGAGCTTCGCCCAGAACTGGGAGAAGATGTCGAAGCGGTAATTCTGAAAGCGCTCGCAAAGGCGCCTGAGGACCGGTATTCGACAACGGGTGAGATGCGCAATGCTCTCGCCGTCTGTGAGTGTTGCAGCTCAAACTCAGTGTTTTCCCTGTCTCAGGGTTCGGCAGCCTCCAGTGCAACTCGCGCTGAAACCGTTGCGATCTTGGCGGAGTCAGCAGCGCCCACAGCCGCAGCAAAAAGCCCCAGAACGTCTGTCACTTGGCGACTCTTCGCGGGTGCGCTGATTGCGGGGCTCGGCGTTGGAGTTATTCTGTGGAACTCTCCATCCAAGAGGCACGCTGCAATGCCATCAGATGCAGCAACGATAACCACAGCCGTTGTCATCGATGCTGCCCCAATCGCTGTTACTCCCGACCTGCCACTACCAGCCGACGCGGATACCGTCGATGCATCGTCGGGGAGAACTGAGAAGCCCAATCCAATTCGGCGCACGGCCACTCGAAAGAAACCGATCGGGACTCCACCGCTAACCTTGCTCGAGGCCGCAACCGATCTGGCCTTGAACAATAAGCCCGATGCGATCTTGGTAGGCATTCGCCTACACGGATTGAGCCGGGATGGCGAGGCGCTTGTTCCGCTGGGGTCGGGGACGAGCGTCGCAAGCTTTGATTTCCTCTCGCCCTCGATGGCTGCCAATGTTGCGGCCCGCGGTCGCGAACGCGGAATCTGCATCGTCCGAGTTACCTATCGCAGTCCTTCCGATTCGGTGGTTGAGCAAGTTGGTGGTACGTGCGACGCGCAGAGGCCACTGTCATCACCGCGATGCTCGCTAAAGACTGTGATGACGCGGGCACGAAAGAGCGGAGCCCTTCCCACTGAGGGCAGCATAGGGAGTGCGGTGCTCAGCATGTCGAGTTCTCGCAAGAGTCGGCGAATGTTCTGGAAGTTTTCTATTGGAGAAACCTCGTACAACACCCCCGCCTGTTAGCGCTGCTTCCGCGGGGCGGATTTTGATTTAAGAAAATTGCGCATCTATTGTGCATTGAGAAGCACTTTGTCGTCTCTCATACGCAGCACAACTACATCGCAACAAAATCGATAGGAACACGATATGAAACCCACGCTCTCGATCCTCGCCACAGGCTTCCTCGCCACAGGCTTCCTCGCCACAGGCTTCCTCGCCCAGCCGGCTTTTGCCGACTCAGGCGCTTCCATCGTCAAGGAAGAATCCGCAAATCTAGCCAAGTACGGTGGTCTGGAGGACCTGCAAAACCGGTGCAAGTCGAAGTTTAAGGTCTCCATCGATTCGGCGACGTTCTCGAAGGTTGCAGGGCTCGCTAAGAACGAGGACAAGGCCAAGAACCTGCACTCCCATTGCAGTAAGCCGATTCGCGCGCTGACAGATTGGTGCGCCAATGGATACGACAAGGTCGTGAAGAAGCAAGTCTCGTCCTACGTGTGTCGCTACGACTCGGGCGAACCGAAGATGGCGCTTAAAAAGGGCGTTCTCACCATGACCACCAATTGGGAGCCTGAGTCGAACAATTGGTCGAAGGATGCGATTGGTAATGTTCTTATGGATGGCGAGTTTAGCGTCGCGCAAGCCGCTTTGATTCGCAATGATACGGCGCGCATCAAGGACTCCAGAGCCGACATGAAGCGGCGGTGCAAAGGCGAAGTAAAATGGACCGTCGACTGGAAGAGTTTTAAAGGCGAGCTTAACAAGCGAACCGGGAGCAACAATCTTCCTGCGATTTGGGAGCAGTGCGGTGCTCCACTGGCTGCTTTGGAAGGGCTGTGTGTTGGCGGTCAATCAAAGCTTATGCTCGACCAAGTTTCATCCTTTGTGTGCCGCTTCGATAAAGGTCGCGATGCAACGATGACGCTCGAAAACAAGGTGCTCACCCTGGTGTCAAATTTTGAGAGCAAGGCTGGTACCGAGGGCGCCAAAACTCTTGTTGGCGATACGCTTCGCGATGGCGACTTTAGTGTGCGTCAGGCGGCCTTCATTCGAAATGAAGAAAAGGACCTACAGCGCCTCTACGGCGAGCGAGTCGACAGTGCATGCAAAACCAAGATCGCCTGGTCGATCGACTGGAAAGGCTTTCTTGGCGAGATTAACAATCGGCTATCCAACAAAGATAAGACGCTGCTGTACGCAAGCTGCGGAGTCCCACTCAATCGCCTTGCCGACATCTGTGGCAGCGATCGAAAGAACAAGGTCAAGGCCAAGGTCAAATCGTACAAGTGCGTCTTTGGCGGCCCAAAGAAGCAAAAGCTAACGCTCAAGAAAGGCGAGCTTCGGTACCATGTCGATTTCACCGCAGAGGATTCCTATGGTGCTTTCGATGCGTTCTTGGTTAAGAACAAGGTTGTGAAGAAGCGTCCACCACCCAAGAAGCTCTCGCCAAAAGATCTTGCCAGCATCCGAAGAATTCTGGGCGAGGGAGCGAATACGCAGAGTTGCTACAAAGCCTGTGCGCGACGCAAAGGCGCTCGGGCCAAGCAGCAGTGTCGCAACACCTGCCAGTAGTCTTTCGAAACGCGCAGTTCCGAAACGCGCAGTTCCGAAACGAAAAACGCCTAGGAGGAATTCCCCCTAGGCGCATTCTCGGTAGAGCGTGTCGCTAGCCTAGATGCTAGAGGTTTGCTGCACCCGGTGTTGGTGTGGTTACGAATGCCCAGTCGGCATTTGCATCGTCAGAGTCGATGCCGTTCGGGCTGCGACACATCGAGCCTGTGTCCACGTTGCTATCTTCGGCGGTAGCAGCGGTGCCTTCGACAAAGTTGAAGGTGCCCGTCGCACTGCCGTTGATGGTTCCTGCGGTAACGCTGCCCTCGTACGAGAGTGCATCGAGAAGCTCGTCGCTATTGCTATCGTAGAGACCAATCGCATCCGGCGAACCGTTTTGCACGTTGTTGGTCGCTTCGGCGAAGGCAATGGTGAGCTCGGTACCAGGCACGTTGCCAAGAACCGAGTTTGTGCCAACAACCAAGTACTGGCCAGCTGCGAGCGTTCCAGCAACACCAAGGTCGATGCTGCTGTACTCGGTGTTGTTGCTGCCATTTACAAGAACCAGTGAGATTCCTGTGAGGTTAATGTCCGCCGAGCTGCCGTTGTAGATCTCGATAAACTCCGCATCGTCGCCACCTGCTTGGTCGTAGTCGACTTCGTTGATGACAAGGCCACCCGAGATAATTTCGATGTCGGCGGTTGCCGAAGAAGCACCAAGAGTTGCTGTAACGATTTCGCTTCCAGCGTCGGTTCCAAGAGTGACATCGAAGGTTGCTTCGATCTCGCCATCGAGAACTGTGACGTTAGCAGGAACACTTGCAGACGTTCCCGGAGATGCCGAGAGTGCGATGACTTCGCCGCCGGCGCCCGCTGGAATGTCCAAGCTCACGGTGAGTGTGATGGTGCCATTTGGGCTGCCTGTAGCGGTGGCTGGTGAGAGCGCAACCACTTCGGCAACCTCGGCTGGGCCAACAACGCGAACATCAGCAGTTTGCGTATTGGCATCCAGGGTTGCGGTAAGCGTAACGCTCGCCGCTTGCTGAACGCCGTTGACAAGAACTGCTGCGCGCTGAGTACCCGCTGTGATGGTGACGCCACCGCCAACAACTGTGAGGCTGGCATCCGAAGACGTCACGGCAACAAAGGTATTGGCAGTAACAGCGTGGCTAAGAACAACCTCGACTGTGTCTGGGCCGGTTTCCACAGCAACGTCTCCAACATTCACAAACGAGAGTGCAGGCGCGAGGTCGACGAGCACAGGCTCGCCAAGTGCCACGTCGGCAGCATCGCGAGGAAGCAAGACTTGGCTACCGTGACGGAACGACAAGATGCCTCGGATGGATGGGAAGTTCGCGCCCAGGGTTGGGAACGGAGTGGTGAGGAACATCAGGTCATCAACGCGAAGGGCCGAGTCGACCTCGAATTGATTGTTCGGGCTTGAATCGCCTTGGCCTGGAGTTGGAGCGATGTCGGTGACAGCGACGTTCTGTACTTCGGCTAAGACAGCCTCGTAGTCGTTGGCAACCGAACCACCCGCTTGCGCTGCAGTAAGTAGAACCGGCGATGGAAGTGCATTGCCCGAGCTAAGAACTGTCACGGTGGTGTTGGTGAGTTGGGTTTGGCCGAAGAAGTCGCTAACCGTTGCCGAAGGCGTAAGGTCAACTCGGTCGCCAACGCTGATGTTCACGCCGCAGCTTGTGTCGGGGTGGAATGTAAAGACACCAGAGTTTTCCTCAGCAATAAAGCCGGGGTCGCCCGCAACCGTTTGCAAGAAGAAGCCAACGGTATCAACGCAACCTGTGACGAGTGTGTCGGAGATCGAAACCGTAGGTCCTGCTGTGCCGCCTTTAACTTCGTAGATGGTTGCCGAACACGCAAGTGGTGCTGGGTTAGAGAAGTCTGGGCACGCATCGCAAAGGTCGCCCTGGCCATCGGCATCGCCATCTTCTTGTCCTGGGTTTGCGTTGTTCGGGCAGTTGTCGCTTGCACCGGTTACGCCATCGCCATCTGGATCGGTTGGATCAAAGAGGCTGCAGTCGGTGGTATTCGCATCGAGTGGGCAAGGATCGCAGCTATCGCCAACCAAGTCGCCGTCGGCATCGGCTTGCTCGCCGTGGTCAAGAACGCGAATTGGGTTGAAGGTATTTGGACAGAAGTCGTCGGCATCGGGGATGCCGTCGCCATCACTGTCGCCGCCTGATGGAATGCCTGTGTAGACCGAAGAGGATTCGACGCTCATTGGGCGAGACGGAACACAGCTAGGCTCGTTGGTTGGCTCGCCACAGAAAAAGTCTGGGTAGGCGCCAGTGTTGCTTTGCTTGAGTTGTGCGTAGGTTTGGCCGATGTCGTTCTCGGCGCAGAGGCGTCGGTTCGAACCGCAAACGTCGATGACGTCGCAGTTGCCAGTGCCGAGAGCATCGGTGATGACTTCTTCGCCGTAGAGCACTTCGCCGCCGCGCATGACCATGACATTGTCTTGGGCGCGAGCGTCGATAACAGCGCGGTAGTCGGGGTTTGCCGAACCATCGAAGATGACGATGTCGGCAACTTTGCCAACTGCAAGGCTGCCGATGACGTCATCGGTTGCCGAGGCGATTGCACTGTTAAGCGTAGCCATGCGCCAAAGGTCGGCGTCGGTGAAGTAGCCACCGAGGTTGTCGCGGTTAAAGCCATCGGCGCATGCGAGCTCGCGCTGCATGTTCATCGAGCCGGTTGGCATCCAGTCGGTACCAAGAGCGATGGTCACGCCAAGACGGTCGGCAAGAGCAACGCGTGCAGTATCACCGTAGAGCGTGATGTTTGAACGCGGTGACCAAACGAGCTTGGTCTGTGCGTCTGCCATAAGTTGGAAGTCCACAGCCTTAAGTCCAACGCCGTGGATGTATGCGCTTTGCGATTCGAGAAGGTCCTCGCCGCCACCGTCGGTTGAGCTTGTGCAGAGAAACTCGTTGCGAGCTTCGTCGTCAACGCCCTCAGAGATGTGTGGAAAGTAAGCGTCTTCGCTGGCGATGTTGGCGCCGGTGTTAATGCTTGGGTAGCCGCAGCCGCTATCGATTTGCTCGCCGTCGCTATCGCCAAGTGGGAAGGTATCGTAGTCAACCGTTGGTTGGTTTAGGCCTTCTTGTGCGCTTCGATCGAGGTTGCGCAAAAGGCCGTCGGTGCTTCCCGAGCCAATCGTTGACGTTGCACCGCTGATGAGGAAGCGAAGCTCGGCCCACTTCATTTGGTCGCCGCTTGCAGAACCTGCAGCGCTAAGCCTTGTGTGCCCGCGAAGCCCTTTGCGCCAATCGTGGCGATGCTCGTAGCGCTCGCCAACATCGGTGTAGGGATCGTTCTGAGCGAAGGTGATGTGATCGTGGGCGTTAATAAGGCCCGGAGAGATTACGCCTTCGGGGCAAGTAACAACCGTTGCGCCAGCAGGATCGCAATCGCAACCGACGCAGCTAATGCTGCCCGCTGCGTCGACCAAGACGGTGCCGCCGCGGTAGATGCCTTCGGGAGAGAGCACATCGCCAACAAGTGCGGTGGTGCTATCGCCTGCAGTTACTTCGCAGGTGCCACTAGAAAGTGGTGCGAGTTCTTGGCAGACAATTTCGACAAGCTCAATTTCGCAGTTGGCCGAACAGCCATCGCCGCTTGCTGTGTTGCCATCGTCGCATTGCTCACCAATGCCTTGAGTACCGTCTCCGCATACGCCTTGTGTCTCTATGACACAGGTTGCAGAACAGCCATCGCCCGGCGTTGTATTGCCATCATCGCATTCCTCGCCGGTATCGAGGACGCTATCGCCGCAGTCGGCATTGCTGTTGCCATCGTCATCGCCGCCACAGGCAGCGAGGGCACAGCTCAAGAAGAGAATGAGTCGGAGACTTGCCTTCATCGCGGCGGAGGATAGCCCCAGCACCCGTCATTTTCCTACGGTCTTTCTTGGTTTCGCAGGTGACAATAAAGGCACAATTTGCGCCCTACGGCCGCTTTGTGAGGCGCACTACGGATCGACGCGAAATGCGCAGCGAACGCCAATGCGCTGATGAGACTCGGTTGGAGAACGGCTTAGGTTTATTGGGTATCGACCTGCCCAAGCTCCCGACGTTGCCGAGCCACCGACGTAGGTTCCGCGCAGGCTATCGCTGCCAGATTCCATAAACATTCCGTCACCCTGATGAGCGACTTCTGCGGTTGGGCGCGCCTGTAGCCAACTCACTGGGTTCGCTTCAAGCGGGATACCCAGCGCAGGAAGAAATTCGGGCGCCGCCGAGAGATCCCATTGGCCGCCACCACCACCAGCAGAGCGCCGTATCGCAACATCGCTAAGGTCGCGATTTGTTGGGTCGAGCGAACTTGGAACACCAAAGCAGTTGCGACCTGCATCCGAACCCACACTTTGATCCGAGAGCCACTCCCACACGTTGCCTGCCATGTCGGAGATGCCATAGCGAGATCGGCATTGCGAACTGGTGCTATCGCCAGTTCGCAGGACGCGATTGCCGCTGCCAACTGTCGCGGGCAGGGTCGCGAAATCGTCGGGAAGAACTAGCGCATCAAATGTCGCCTCACCCGGATGGCCCTGGTCGGCATTGCAACTCAGTGGCCCAACGCCGGCTTCAATATCGTAGATCTCGGTCTCGCTTAACTCGGCGGGCCAAGCGCTCGCTGCGACTTGGAGTTTCCGCGACAAGAGTTGCTTGGGCGCTGCGCCGACAAAGTGGCTCTGGCACGTTCCCCAGCTATCCACTTGGCCGACCAACACGAGTGGCGGTAACCCAGGTGCATTCGACGTCATCAGTGCGCGCTCAGCGTCGGTGGTGCCGCCTCCATTGGCTGCTACCCATGCGGTGGCGTTTTTGTAATAGCAGTGGTTCGACGCGCGATCGTAGAAGACGTCGCCCTCGTTGCCGACTTGAACATTGCCGTTCTTGTTATTGGCAGTGGCATCGGGAGCCGCAGCGCCAATTCCCAAGCACGGGCCTGCTGCATTCGCGTCATCGGGGCAGCCAATGCTTTGCAAGGTGTAGTCGCATCCCAACTCAAACTGGTCGACAAAGTGATGCGCCTCAAAATCAAAGAATGACTCGTTGGCCGGCGGGTCCCCGATATCGCCATTGTAGTTAAGTCGCCCAGGGCCTGTGTAGTCGCAGCGGTAGTTGTTCTCGCGATCGACCGAGGCGCTTTGGTCCAGTAGGCCACACACTTCTTGGTTTGCAATCCAACGGTGAAGTAGCGCCATGTTCTCGGGTGGTGTTTGCACTTCGAGCGTGGCATCGCCTTCGGTGGCAATAAGGCTAAAGCCTTCGACCAATGGACGAACTTGATAGTAGTAGACCGATTCTTGGTTTGCTGTGTCGTCGCGAAACTGCAAGACGTCGCTTGTCGTGCTTCCTACTTGTTCGTAGATGCCATCTGCCGACTGCGATCGGTAAATTCCGTAGGAGGTGATTGTCGCAACAGGGTCGATCGTCATCGGTTGCCAGACAAACTCGAGACTGCTTGGAATTGCGGCAAGAGCCGAGGCGGATGCCTTTGGCGTTGTGGCGCCAACAGCACGCACATGCACCCAGCCGTTGTGAACTGCGAGAAATGGCGATACGGCAGCATCAACGTCGGGCGCTGCATCAAAATCATTGACCGTGGCGTCGACGTTACTGCTCGCATCAGACTCGCCAACTCGGGCTTCGGAATCAAAGCCGTAGCGACCACAGCCAAGAGCTAGTCCGCATAGAGCAACCACCGCAAAGCGTTGCGCCTTAGCTGATAGGCTTCGAGTACTAAAGCGCTCCAAAGTATCTTCAATGATAACAGTTTCCTGCCCTGCCTCGATTGGAAAACCGCGGCTCAGCTCACCGCAAAAAAGAATGTCTCGCGAATCGTATGGATTCTGTAACTCTTGCCACTCTTGCAGAGCAGTAGAGAGTGCAATTGGCGGTCGAGCAATTTTTCGCAACGAGCAACGAGGAGAAACACAATGAAAGCAACTTGGAATGGGGCGGTCATCGCCGAGAGTGACGATACGGTTGTTGCCGAGGGTAGCCACTACTTTCCCATCGCCTCGCTAAAGCGCGAGTTCCTAAAGGACAGCGATAAACGCACAAGCTGCCCGTGGAAAGGCCAGGCTCACTATTGGACGCTGGTTGTCGACGGCAAGGAGAACGCCGATGCCGCGTGGTTCTATCCAGAGCCCACGCCAGAGGCGAAAGAGATTACCGACCGGGTCGCGTTTTGGCGCGGCGTTGACGTAAGCGAGTAGCAAGCATCGATGTGCCGGCAGCGCAGAAGCGAGCGTTGCCGTAGCGAAGTGCGCGAGCAGCTAGGCCGCTGGGCCGCGGTAGATGCAGCCCGATGTGCACGTCTCGCGCACCATGATGCAGCTTAACTCGGGCAGCCGTGGCTTAAGATTGTCCCAGATCCACTTTGAGAGATTTTCTGAGGTTGGGTTCTCAAGCCCTTCGATGTCGTTAAGGTAGTTGTGATCGAGCTGCTCGTAAAACGGCTTAAACGCTTTATCGATTTCCGAGAAGTCCATCAGCCAACCACTACTCGCTCCCACTTCGCCTTCGATATGGATTTGCACCATAAAGGAGTGGCCGTGCAAACGCGCGCACTTGTGGCCCTCGGGAACATTGGGAAGGCGATGCGCCGCCTCAAAGCGTACTTCTTTAAAAATCTCCATCACGAAATCCCGATGAACTTATGACTTTGCAGGCCCAGGCGCCACTGTGGATGCTCGAGACAGTACGAGAGAGCATGCTGGAGCGCAGCTGCTGCATCGGGTCCGTCTTTTGGTTGTAAGAAGCGATGCTCAAAGGCCATGGCTTCAAAATCTTTCGGGTCAAAACCCTCTTGCGGCACCACGAGCTTAAGCTCCTGACCCGAAGTCACCACGAGCTCGGCGCCTTGCTTTGGGCTCACGCAAACCCAGTCAACGCCGGTTGGTACAGGCTTGGTCCCGTTGGTCTCGATGGCCACTTCAAAGCCGACCTCATGAAAGGCAGCAACAAGCTCGGCATCGAGTTGCAAAAGAGGCTCGCCGCCTGTGCAAACGATGAGCGGCTTGCAGTCGAGTTCGGCGCTGTGGCCCCAGGTGCGAAAGGCTGCGTCAGCCAGCTCTTTTGCGGTGGCAAAGGTGCCGCCGCCATCGCCATCGGTGCCAACAAAGTCGGTGTCACACCACATCGAGCAGCCGCCGGTGCCTTTTAGGCGATCTTGCTCGCGTCCCGACCAAAGGTTGCACCCAGTAAAGCGGCAAAACACCGCGACTCGACCTGTATTTGCTCCTTCGCCCTGCAGGGTGCGAAAGAGCTCTTTTACCGCGTAGCTCACAGCCGGCGTGTAGCCCGGCTGGTCTACGAGATCCAGGGCAAACGTTAGAATCTCTAGCAGCCGTAGCTGCGGAAGCTCCAACCCTGGGGCATTACACAAGGGTCCCAGTTTTCTGGGCGCGGACCAAGCTCGCCGTACACCGTCGGTGCATCGTCGTCGGAGAACTCGATGGGCCAATCGATCGCTTCGCCATCAACCGCAATCGGTTGGCCGGCTGGATCGATTTCGGTGAACTGCTGAATCGTCACGGGAACGCTCTCGTGCCCATCGATTAGGTAGAAGAGTTCGACAATGTCTTCGGCGCGCATGCGCAAGCAGCCGTGGGAGACAAAGTCGTGCACGAGGAACCAGTTGCGCTGGTCAAGTGGGCAAGCGCCAGTCGTTTCAATCTCGCAGGTGTAGGTGATGGGGCCGTGCAGTCCGTAGGTATTCCAGCCCTTCGAGTTCTTTGTTGTGAGTCGCAGAAACGGAAAGCCACCAAAGTACGCTGGTTCAAAGCGCTCGGAGACGAGGCATATCGGCCTTGGTGAAGTCGGTGTTGGGGAACTCTTCGTCATATGCCAGGCCGCCACCTTCTTGGTCGCCACCTTGGGCAGCGCAAGAGAGCAGGAGAGCAGCAAGAGGAATTAGGTGGCCAAGTCGCATGCCGGGGAGATCATCGGCCAATTCCTGATGGGTTTAGGTAGGCTAAGATGCGGAAATGTAGTGAGGGTGAGGTGTGTGGGCGCTAGGTCTGAAAGCCTAGTGGTTGCTTCAGGCCACAAGACTTGCTGCCACTGGCGCCTCACTGATGTCACTGATGGCGCTCTTTGTCCGCAAGTACGGTACATTTCCTCGGCCTGTGTCTGACGAGTCTTTTTATCGCGACCTCCCGGCGTTCGATACCTTCGCCAATGTCTGCGATGGCGGGCACTATCACGAGGTCCCCGACAGCTGGGATCTTGTGATCACCGACGTCGAAGGCTCGACAAAGGCCATCGAAGCGGGGCGCTATAAAGATGTGAACGCTGCTGGCGTTGCATCGATCGTCGTCGTGCGCAATTGCATGAAGGACCTCGACATTCCCTTTGTCTTTGGCGGCGATGGAGCCACGCTCATGACGCCCTCGTCGCGAAGCTCGGCGCTCTTTGCTGCACTGCGAGGCCTGCGCGTTCGCTGCCGCGATGCCTACGGCCTCACCATGCGCGTTGGCGTTGTGCCCATCTCGCAGCTTAAGAGTGCAGGCCACGATGTGGCCATCGCCCGATATGCGGCGAGCCCAACGGTGTGCTTTGCGATGCTTCGTGGTGAAGGCATCGACGTTGCCGAGACTTGGGTGAAAGATCCATCGCGGGCCGATGAGTTTCACGTGAGTGAAGAGGGCGAGAGCTTTGACATCTTTGATGGCTTTGAATGTCGCTGGAGGCCGATTCCCAGCCAACACGGCCTGGTTGCCAGCATCATTGTAAAGGCGTTGAGCGAAACCGCTGCCGAGCGCACTGCGGTGTACCGCCAAGTGCTTGCCGAGATTGGCGGTATTGCCCAGCTTCCCGACGAAGGCCGTCCCATTGCCAAGAAGACGCTCAAGATGCTTCCTGGCAAAACCAACTTTGATGCCGAAGCGATCTTAAAAACCGGAAGTGCCGATTCGGAAGCAGGGCTTGCCGAGAAGACGCGCATTCGCAAACATCTGCGCAACGGCAAAATTCTCTTTGCAACCGGCATCAGCGCTGGCGGCTTTAACCCAAAGCAATACAAAACCGAGATGGTCGCCAACACCGACTTTCGCAAGTTTGACAACGTGCTTCGCATGCACCTGGATCTGCGCCGCGGTCAACTCGATAGGCTCAAGCACGTCTTGCAGCAAGCCGAGGATGCCGGGCAACTTGTCTACGGCATCCACACCGCCACCGAGACGCTGATGACCTGCGTCGTGGATTCGTACCAGGGTAGCCACGCGCACTTTGTGGATGGCGCGGCAGGCGGCTACGCCTTGGCTGCCAAGCGCATCAAAGCGCTTCTTAAAGATCGCTAGAACACCGTGTAGATAAAGGGAGCCGCACCGGTCCCACCTAGAATCACGAGTGCGCCAACAAGAAGTAGGACGATAAGGATTGGGGTGAGCCACCACTTCTTGCTGTGCAGCAGCATGGCAACGAGTTCTCGAATAAAGCCCTGTTGGCCGTCGGCGGCAAGTTCAGCCATCTGTGCTGCATCGTCTCTATCTTCTTTGTTTGCCATACGCTTTACCTCGCTGCAATTCAAACTCTAAGCCGCCACTAAAACTGGCGGAAGTAACTCTTGCGTGGACGTCGTTCTTCACGAGTCACCCAGTATGTTGTGGTCTCGGTAGTATTCTTACGTCGGCCCATTGGGTCGTAGCCGGTTAGTCTCGTAAGCAGCCCGATAGGCGTGAGTACCGCAAAGTAAATTACCGCCAGCAGTACATGCGCAACAACGAATCCAATCGGAAACGTTATGTACATTAAGCCGACGAAGATGATGCGCATAAACGAAGGCACTAACAATCCGACAACGCTTAGCGCCAGCCCTGTGCCCCACACGGCGTAGGCTGGGGTTGTTCCCATCTTGCGAAAAAGTAGGAATCCAACAAGAGCGCAAAAAGCGGGAAACCAAATCAGCGCGAACGAACGCAGCTGCGATCGTGATGGGTCTTTGTTAATTTCGACAAGTCCCATTAGTCGAGCTCAAACTGGGCCAGGTAGCCCTCGGTTTCGTGTTGTTGGGCCTTTGGCTGCTTGTCTTTGTGCAGAACGAAGCCTTCGATCGCAAGAACATCCATGTTGGTTGCCATAAAGCATCGATACGCATCTTGTGGCGTACAGACGATCGGCTCACTTCGCACGTTGAAGCTTGTGTTGACCACGAGTGGGCAGCCTGTCTGTTCGTTAAACGACGAGATCAGGCTGTGATAGCGCTGGTTGCGCGCAGCGTCTACGGTTTGCACGCGAGCTGTGTAATCGACATGAGTGATTGCAGGAACCACAGAGCGCGGCTCCTTTAACTTGTCGAGCCCAGCAAGGCCATCCTCGGCCTTAGGCAACCGCTTTGACTCTTTGACGTCAGCGACAAGCAGCATGTACTGGCTCTGCTCGTTGGGGCGCATTTCAAAGTACTCATCAACGTGGTCTTCAAGGATTGACGGTGCGAACGGCCGGAACGACTCGCGAAACTTAATCTTAAGATTCATCACCGACTGCATCGCCTGGCTGCGCGGGTCACCGAGGATGCTGCGACCGCCGAGGGCACGCGGCCCAAACTCCATGCGGCCTTGCATCCAACCAACAACCTTCTCGTCGGCAAGTGCGCCAGCGACATTCTTACAGAGCGAGGCCTCGTCTCCGAAATGTTCGTAGACAGCGCCAATCGAATCTAGGTAGGTCTTAATCTCATCGTCGCCAAAACGCGGCCCCAACATCGAGGCGCTTTGTGAGTCGAGCGGATTTGGCGTGCGCGCGTTGCCCAGCAATTGATGCCAGGCAAAGAGTGCAACACCAAGTGCGCCGCCTGCGTCGCCTGCTGCGGGCTGAATCCACACATTCTCGAATGGCCCCTCGCGCAGGATTCGCCCGTTTGCAACACAGTTAAGGGCGACGCCACCAGCCATGCACAGGTTCTTCGCTCCAGTTAACTCGTGAGCGGTGCGGGCACAGCGCAGCATGATCTCCTCGGTCACCTGTTGGATTGATGCGGCTAGATCCATTTCGCGCTGCGTGATTGGAGTTTCTGGTGTGCGTGGCGGCCCGCCAAAGAGCCCATTCATCTTTGGCGATGTCATGGTTAGGCCCTGGCAGTAGGAGAAGTAGGAGAGGTCGATTCGAAAGGAGCCGTCGGCCTGTAGGTCGATTAGCTTGTCGAGAATAATGTCGGCGTAGATTGGCTCACCGTAGGGCGCCAGCCCCATGAGCTTGTATTCGCCCGAGTTAACCTTGAAGCCTGTGAAGTATGTAAAGGCCGAATAGAGCAGCCCGATGGAGTGAGGAAATCGCAGCTCTCGAATGAGTTCGAGTTCGTTGCCTTTGCCGTGGCCAATGCTTGCTGTTGCCCACTCGCCGACTCCATCGAGAGTGAGGACTGCGGCTTCTTCAAACGGCGATGGATAGAACGCACTTGCCGCGTGCGACTCGTGATGCTCGGTAAAGATGATGCGTTTGCGATAGTCGCCACCAAGCCCTTTGCGAATCAGGCGAGGTACGTGCAGCTTCTCTCGCATCCACACGGGAAGCGCTCTCACAAAGGAGGGAAAGCCTGCCGGCGCAAAGGCTAGGTAGGTCTCAAGCAGTCGCTCAAAGGTTAGATAGGGTTTTTCGTAGAAGCCAACGTAGTCTAGGTCCTTGGCTGTGAGCCCTGCTTCTTTTAGGCAGTACGCGATTGCCTGCTCGGGGAATCGCTCGTCTTGCTTTTTGCGTGTGAAGCGTTCTTCCTGAGCTGCGGCTACGATCTCGCCATCGACAATCAGCGCTGCGGCGGAGTCGTGATAGAAGGCAGAGATTCCGAGGATTGCGGTCATGGGGTCACCAGCGGCTCGATTGCGTTCGCAAGGGCGTGACCGGCACATCGGTGGCCGGCCTCGTTTGGGTGGTAGCGATCGCGAGCAAGCTTTCCTGGGCATGCTCGGAACGGCTCAAGCAAGTCGACTACTTGCAGCTTGGTCGCCGCTGCAAGTTCTTGGACAAATTGGTGCTCGGCGTGAAACGCGTAGTCGTTTAGATCGGTTAGTTCTGGAAACACCGCAACCATCGTGCGAAACCCATGCTCCTCTGAGAGTTTTTCTAACCAGGCAAACGAATCGCTAACAATGTCGTCGCTAACGGTGCCAAAGTTCTTGGGCCGCTTTTTGTGCATTCTGAGAACTCGGTACCAGAGGACTCGAAAGAGCGCGCTCTTGTGCAAGATTGAGCGCTCGACTCCCTTAACGCCTTTTACATTCTTTGCCTCATTGGTGAGCGTCGTCATAATGCCGCCGTCGTTGCGCTCACGGTCATTTAGGCAATAGCCCACGAGGACAAGATCTGGGTCGAACTGCAGGCCACGGTCGGCGAGGGTGGCGACCTCTTGCTCGGTGCTGTAGCCAGAGACAGCAAGATTAATGACCTCGACATCGAGTCCGCGCAGTTTGAGTTGCGCCTCGAGCACAGTGGAATACATGTTCTCGAATCTCGCTATCGAGTGTCCGGCACTGATCGAATCGCCAATGAGCACGATTCTGTAGCGTCCTGGTGGTTTGGCAACCGGGTGCTCGGTATCGAGCACCAGACCGAAGCCTACGAGAATCGCCCTTTGCGTGATCACACGCCAATTCATCGTTGGTCGCTCATACTACGGAGGAGCACCCTAGCTATGAATGCATAATGCCTTCAACCGTAAGATGCTTTGTGTGGCACCACAGTGAAAGATAGATGCGCCAAAAGGTCGGTTATTCGGCGGTTACGGGCAATACGGCAGAATTTGTGCTGGAATGTCGGCGTTGGACCACCGGATCTTCTGTCAGAAGTTTACCTAGGAATGCCGGTTCCTGGAGACGGACGAAGCAGTCGCCAAGGAAGTCTCGACCTCGGTTATGAGTTTGGCTCGGACGGGCACAGCGGAGCAGGGCTGCCAAGAGCTGGTTGGGGTGGCAGCCTGGCAGGGGCGCTTGGCCCGCATTTGCTCGGCTGGGCTCGGCATGGCTTCGGCATGGCTCGTCCGCGCAGGCTGCAGCGACACAGTTAGGTGCACTAGGTAACCCAATGTTTAATTTGTGCAACATTGGATGCAAAATATAAACAACGAAAGTGTAGATCTCCTAAGTAATTTCAGTGCGTTACTGTATGTAGGCGAGTGGCACACCCCTTGCTCTAGTCATGGTCAACACCCCAACCGGACACGACTATGAACTCTCCTAAATCAATTCTCGCTATCTTCGTTCTCGCACTCGGCATGCTTGCCAGCGCCTGCGTACCTGAGCAAATCGGTGCTTCTGCCAACGGAGTTAGCGGTCGACCTTCTTTCGAGCTTTTCGAAGGCCGTGACGGCCAGTACTACTTCAACCTCACAGCAACCAACAAAGAGATCGTGCTTTCCTCCGAGGGCTACACCAGCCGCACAGGCGCTCTCACCGGAATCCTCTCGGTCCTCGACAACGCAGGCGACGAGGCCAACTACGAGCTTCGCGAAGCTTCAAACGGCCAGTACTACTTCGTACTCGAAGCACAAAACGGCCAGACGATTGGCATGAGCGAACTTTACAGCACCAAGGGCAACGCAACCCAGGGCATCACAACGGTTGTTAACGTTTCCGACAGCTACCTCGCCTTCCTTGCAACACGCACCGGCGCTCGCTTCACAACTCTTGAAGGACAGAACGGCCTCTACTACTTCAACCTCAAAGCTGCCAACGGCGAGATTGTTCTTCAGTCACAAGCCTACAGCAGCGAAGCCGCCGCACTTAACGCAACCTTCGCAGTGCTCGAAGCCGGTGCCGACAAAGGCAACTACGATGTCAAGAAGTCTGCAGACGGTGGTGGGTACTTCAACCTCAAAGCTGCCAACGGCGAAATCATCGGAACCAGCGAAGTGTACTACTCGACCTCAAACGCCAAGCGCGCTGTGAACTCGGTCATCAAGCTTCTTCCAAACGTCAACATCCTCTAAGACAACTACTTAGCTTACAACGTCGGTTCGCCGACGCGCGACGACGACGCGGCTTACTCTGGGGGGAGTATGTCGCGTCTTTTTCGTTTCGGCGTCGCCCGGGCTCGGCTCGGCTCGGCTCGGCGTCGGCTTGGCCCCGCAGCCCTACTCAATGTCGCGGACTTGCCGCCCAACGCTAAGGCCGCGCTTCTTAAGCAAGCGGTAAAGCGTCACGTGATTGATGCCAGCGATGGCCGCAGCTTTGCGAACATTGCCTTTGCAGTAGTCCAGAAGATTGCTTAGATAGCGTCTCTCAAGAGGGGCTAGCCACTGCTCGCGCAACTCTTGGAGGTTTTGGTTTGGAACCGAATTGCCACTTTCCGAAAGCGAGTCGGCGTGCACGATAAAGCGATTTGGCAGATCTTTTGGCTCGATCTCATCGCCAGACATAATCACCGCGTGCTCGATCGCATTCTTAAGCTCGCGCACATTGCCCGGGTACTGGTAGTTCTCAAGAACGCTTAGGGCGCTTGTCGAAATCTTTGGTGGCACGATGCTGTGCTTCTCGGCCGCCTGCTGCAAAAAGACGTTCGCCAACACTTCCAGGTTGCCCTCTTTGTACGAGCGCAAGGGTGGCAACTCCATGCTCATCACACTAAGGCGATAGTAGAGGTCGGCGCGAAACGTACCTTCGCCCGCCATGCGCTCGAGGTTGCGATTGGTCGCGCACACAAGCCGCACATCTACATGCTCTGGCGCCGAGTTACTGCCAAGGGCTTGCACCTCGCCTTGCTCGACCGCGCGCAGAACCTTGGCTTGCAAGAGCAGTGGCAACTCGCCCACCTCGTCCAAAAAGAGGGTGCCGCCATCGGCCTTGGTAAACTCGCCAATCTTGTTAAAGCTCGCCCCCGTAAAGGCGCCTTTCACATGGCCAAAGAGAATGCTCTCAAGCATATTCTCGGGAATGGCGGCGCAGTTTACCGTTACTAAGGGTTTTTCTGAGCGTGTGCTGTTAAAGTGAATCGCCGAGGCGACCAAGTCCTTGCCAGTGCCGCTCTCGCCGTGAATAAGCACCGGCGCATTGGTGGGCGAGGCCATCTCGATGCGCCGCTCAACCTCAAGCCACTGCCCGGAGAGCCCCTTAATTAGGTAGGGGCGGCCGGTGCGCTTAATGCTGGCTCGTTCGAGCTGAGCGCGGCGAACAAACTTAGCAGCAGAGTTGGCAATCTCGGCTAGCGAGTCGAGGTCGCTCTTTTTAAAGGCGTTTGGGCGACTGGACGAGACACTAATGACGCCAATCGGGCGCCGTTGGTAGCAAATCGGCACTGCCGCAATCGATCGAACGTCTTGCAAGTAGCGGGTGTAGTTTGGGTCGTCCCGAGTCTCGGGGCACAGGTACGCCTTATTGTGGTCGTAGACCCAAAGGGCAATGCCCGGCTTGTCGCGGCGAAGCACAGTGTGGGGCAGGGTGACAGTGAGTCCTTTAACCACGTGGTGCGCGATCATCAGCCCGTCTTCTTCCGGGTCCCACAGAAAGAGCGCGCCGTTTCTAGCATCGGTGCGCTCCTGCGCGATGCTCATGATCCTTTTGTCGAGCGCTTCAAAGTTTTGCGCGTCGTGCAGTTCTTTATCGATGCTGCCTTGGTCCATAAGATCGTGCGCCATACCCTTGCCTCTTGCGAGGGAGAGTATAGCGGGCACCAGCTCTGTGCCTTGGTGTCCCGCCATCCCTATGCGCGTGTGGTACGTCGTTTTTGCCTTAGATCTTCGAACGAATGGCACCAGCAATCATCTTGCTCGCCATTTCAAATTGCTCGGCTGGTAGCAGCATCGTCATTACGAAGTTCTTGCCTTCGCCGCTGGTCTTGGCTGCAGCCAGTGCCGCCATCACTCCAGCCTCGGGGCCGTTGCCACCTTTGGGTACCTGGCCAAGCATAAGCTTTGCCATGCCGACAATCTCTTTGGCCGAGTCCTCATCGGTGGTGCCAATCTTTACGGTGAGTGTTGTCTTGGCAAGGTCGATGCTAACGCTGGTGGCGCCATCGATCTTTTCGACAAACTGCGAAAACGGGCTTCCTGGCATGCCCAGCCCCATCTTTACGGTTGTTGCTGGAACGACAATGCGTATGTCGGCATTGCTTAGCGCCTTGAAGTCGGCTGCAAATGCGTTGGGCTTGTCGATCGAGGCAACAAGCAGAGCTTTCACATTGCCGCCAGAAAGGCTGCCATCGGTCATCTGTGTAATCACGGCACCCTTATCGTCGATGGCTTTTTGGCCCTTCATGTCGACGATTTTTGCTGCATCAATCTCATCGTCGCTCTTCACGAGCTCAGCAAAGACGTGATTGCCGATGTTGCCCGTGAGCGTAATAATCCCCTTGGGGTCCGAGCTACCGCCGCCCATTGGAAGCTCGCCGACGCACGCCGAGAACTCATGTAAGTCGGCAAACGGATCCACTTTGCTTGCTGCTAGAAAGCCCCTAAAGCCGTCGTCGGCCTTGGCTCCAGATGCCAGCGCTTCGCGAAGCGCCGGAACGATTTCGGCTTTCACGACAGGATTCGCAAGAATGGACGTGACATCGGCGTGGATTGCGATCGTGCAGTCTGCGGGCAAGTAGGCCAGCGCGCTTCCAGCGGCGGCCGTGGGCATGTTGGCCTTGTCGCCCTTTGGAGCGTCTTTGGTCCTAGACGCCTCGGCTGGCGACTGCTTATCGGCCGAGTCCTTCTTCTTATCTTTGGAGCAGCCAGCGAGGCCAACAGAGACGAGGCACGCGGCCAGAAGGGATTTCTTGAGCAATGAAGGGGTAGGCATGTTCTAAGAATCCTATCCGAGATATCCGGGCTGCACCTTGGCGCTGAGGCACATTCTCTTTACCAACCAGCTTGCCCTCAAGGTCTGCCCCGATCGCACCGATTGGGGTTGTGACATGTATCGAGTCCTCTTCGTCGACGATGAGCCAGAAGTGCTGGTTGCCATCGGACGCCTGCTTCGGCGCCGCGAACCCAACTGGGACTGCGTTTTTGTGCATTCCGGGCGCGAAGGTCTTGCTGCCCTGAGCCGCGCTGTGGACGCTGGCGAGCCCTTTGATGTTGTGGTCGCGGATATGCGCATGCCCGAAATGGACGGGCCGACGTTTCTCACCGAGGTTCGGCAACTCCACCCGCAAATGATTCGAATCGTTCTCTCTGGCGCCGCCGATCTGGAAGCGAATCTAAGAGTTATTCCAATTGCCCACCAATTTCTTAAAAAGCCCCTCGAGTTGCCAAGGCTTCGCGAAGCGGTCGTTCGCTCGTGCGATTTACGCAACTTGCTAAACAATGAGCGGCTCAAAGAGATTGTCGGAGAGCTTGATGCGCTGCCCATGCGGCCGGGCATCTACGATGAACTCACAACAGCCCTCGCCGACCCGCGAACTTCAATGCACGCGGTCGGAACCATTGTCGAGCAAGATCCGGGAATGAGTGCAAAGGTCCTGCAGATGGTCAATTCGGCCTTCTTTGGCACAACCGTCTCGGTTACCAACGTGCAGCAAGCCGTTACCTTCTTGGGGCTTCCGCAAATTCGCCAGCTCCTCCTGGTGCTCGAAGTCTTCGAAGCCTTTGATGAGCCACAAGATAAAAAGCTGCGCTACTACTCGATGGAGTACGAGCGAGAGCACGCACTTCTCACCGCAAAGATCGCTCGCGAACTTGTGGAACCCGAGTTTGTGGACCACGCCTTTACCGCTGGCGTCTTGCACGACATTGGCAAGCTTGTCCTGGCCTCGCACATGACCGAGCGCTTTGCCGAGTGCTTTCACCGATGCCTACTTGAAGACCGACCCATCGAAGAAATCGAACGAGAAGAGCTTGGCACCACCCACGCCGAAATCGGCGCGTACCTACTAGCGCTGTGGGGCCTGCCCGATCCGGTTGTCGAAGCCGTCGCCTTTCACCACGACCCCGAGCGGGTGCAACACGATTCGTTTGACGTCATCTCTGCGGTCCACGTTGCCAACTACCTTGCCGACCCAAGGCCCCTAAAGCCGCTCTACCTGCGAGCCATCGACATGCCCTACCTCGAGCGCCTCGGCGTCGCCGACAAACTCGAAGAGTGGAGCCGACGGGCAACCGAGATTCAGCGCGCCGACGTTAGCGATGATGGCGACGACGCGGGCTGAGCGGGGCTTTGGCGAAGGCGCCAGGCCTTGCGATGCGCCGGCATAAGGGTTTCTTAACCCTGATACGCAAACCTTAGAGCGGCTAAGAAGACTTCTTGAGGCGGCAACGCTCAGGGAAGCACTGCACAGTCGCCGAGCATTTGGATTCTGGTAAAGACGATTGGCCAAGACACTTGCTTAAGGCGTTCCGAACTTTGTTTCTAAAAGTTGAATCTCTTTAAATGAGCATCCGTCGATAGCGCTTTGGAAAAACCAAAGGACGCTATGATGAATATTCGATTTTCCCCAGGTCATCTGCTCGCGGTGACCCTTCTCATATCTTGCTCTGACCCGAGCACCTCTGCTGAAGCCGATGCAGGCTTCTTCGACGCAGGTTCGGAAACCGATGCGCCTGACACAGACGCGGTTCCACTGCAGGTACCAGAGCGCCCCTTGCTTATCGGACCGATGAACGGTGCGAATACTGGAAGTGCGCTTCTCGCTGCGAGTGCGAGTGTTGTCAATCACCCACTTCGACCGCGATTCACTTGGCAGGTGACCAATCGGGCAACGTCCTACGAAATTCAATTTGACGACAGTTGTCCCGTCGAGAATTATGGAAGTTGCACGTTCCCAAGCCCTATCACCGCTACTACCGATGGGGAGGCGGCCCCCAGTGGCTCAGGCCTGCTCTTTCGCCCAACCGAGCAACTCCCCGTGTCGATGAGCCAGCCTGTGGGGCAACGCTATACCTGGCGCCTTCGAGGGTGCAATGAGGCGGGCTGTGGACCATGGAGCCGACTTCGCTATCTTAATGTCGGTCGCCACGAAAGCGACTTCAACGGTGACGGTTTCGCAGACCTCGCCGTCGGGGCGCACAGCACCCAAGTAGGAACAGTCCCAGATGGTGCCCATCTCTACTACGGCTCCGCTTCTGGCTTCCCAGCGCTTCCCGACGTGTCCCTAAGTAACCCACAGGCTCCCGAGATCGACGCGTTTGGATCTCGAGTCGCGAGCGCGGGGGACCTCAATAGCGACGGCTATGCAGACCTCGTTGTCGGCGCGCAGGAGCAAGACAACAACGCAGAGAATGACGGAGCCGTCTATGTCTACTACGGGCAAGCATCCGGTATCTCCCAAACTCCCAGCCTTACGCTGAACAATCCTGACAACCAAGGTGATGGCTACTTTGGCTCTGCCGTCGCCGGAGCCGGTGACCTCAACGGTGATGGCTATGCGGACCTCGCGGTGGGCGCAGAACAACAAGACGATGCCCAGAACACCTTTCCCCTCGATGAAGGGGCGGCCTTTGTCTACTACGGCTCAGCCGTGGGAATCTCATCAGCGCCTAACGTCAGCTTGGAAAGTCCATTTGATCAAGCGAATGCTTTTTTTGGGAATTCTCTTAGCTGCGCAGGCGACCTCGATGGCGATGGCTTCGCCGACCTCGTCGTGGGATCGCATAACCAAGCAGGCCCGTACCAAAGCGCTGGAAACGCTTATGTCTACTACGGCTCTCCCACTGGAATCTCCACCTCATTTGGAACGGATCTGGATAGCCCATCGGTTCATAATTTTGGAAGCTCACTGCGTCACGTGGGAGACGTCAACGGAGATGGCTATGGTGACCTGCTCATCGGTGCGGAGCAGAATGCATCTGGCAATCAAGAGAATGGAAGCGCCTATCTCTACTATGGGCGATCATCTGGGATCGTAAGTACGCAACGCGTTCATCTGGACAATCCCTCAGACGAGGTTGGTGCCCGCTTTGGCTCTAGCGTTTCCGGTGGAGGCGATCTCAACGGCGACGGTTTCGCAGATATTGTTGTCGGCGCGCCCGGCCAAGACAGTGGTGGCATCAATACCGGTAGTGTGTTTTTCTACTACGGTGCCTCGGGTGGAGCTCCCACAACTCCAAGTGTCACCTTGGACAATCCTACAAATGAGGTCGGAGCCAATTGGGGACAATCGGTAGCAAGTCGAGGGGATATCAACGGCGATGGCTTTGCCGATCTGGTGATAGGCGTACCCAACCAGAATAACGGCTCGGACAATGAGGGTAGCGTCATTATCTACCATGGAGCCGCATCCGGAGTACCGGCCGCGCCAAGCTTGATCCTTGATAACCCGACCAGCGACAGTGACGGGAGCTTTGGTTTCTGGGTCGCAAACTAAGGAATATTCGGAGTGGAGCTGGCGTTGCCGACAAGCGCGAAGAGCCACCGAGATTCAGCGCGCCGACGCTAGCGACGATGACGCCGACGCCTGAGCGCGGGCTTGCTTGGCTATGGCACCAACTCCATCACGACAGCTGGCAAGATTCCCGGGGCTCCGAGCACACGCAGCACACCATCGCCACACCAACGTCCCTCCAAGCCAAAACTGTTTTGCGCGATGCAGGAGAAATGACCACTGCATGGGTCACCAGGCCGAGCAGTCGCAGCTTCGGCGCAATCGTTAACAACGTTGCGGCTCAAGTCTACAGCGTTGGCGCGGCAGTCCATTGCGCAAGCGGTAAGGCGCACGAGTACACCTGGTTGCGTGGAGTCGTTCCCTTTGCAAAACGCGATGTCTTGGCAGCAGTCATCAGTCTCATTTGGGCGGCCGCATGCCCAACTCTCCTCGGCAAGGCTGCACGGCTCACCAGTTTGACCCTCGACAAGAGCCGCTTCACAAACGTCCCATGACATACCTGGCCGGGGCTCGGGTACAGGGCTTGCTTCCCCATTGAACTGGCAGTCTTCGACCTCAAGCGTCGAAACAGCGAGTTTGCCATCGAAACACAGACCGCCTTCAAGTGTGCAGAACTCTCCGAAAGCGCATGAGCCCTCAAAATTGCAGTCATCACCATCACTGGCAACCCCGAAGAAGTCGCCCTCAGCATCACACTGCTGCCAGGTATCGGTCTCTAAAACTTGCCTCTCCTCGGTACAAGCGATGCACAAGAAGACGATTGCTGCGATTGCAGCGTTGAATACCCGCCTCGGCTGATTGTTGCGCTTCACGTCTTGGTCAAAATGGTACACGGTATCTCCCTCTTCTGTAGTCATGTTGTTAGCGTTCGTGCGTATGGGCCGCAGACTCGGAAAAGCGGCTCACGCGGCGACCGCAAAAGTTTTTAAAGAAATCTTGAGCCGATGTTGCCATCCTAGGGCCCTGGGACTGGCGTGATGGCTCAAGGACAACCATGCAATGCGATTCATCCATTGCATCCCGATCGGGATAACTCTGATGGCGAGTTCGTTCGCAAGGCAATCGCCGGCGAGCCTTTGGCGACAGATATGCTCTATCGGCGGCACGCGCACCGGTTGGTGATGCTTGCGACTCACTTGTTAGCGAATAGAGCCGACGCTGAAGACGCCGTCCAAGATGCGTTCATCGAAGCCTTTCGCGACCTAGAGAAACTACGTGAGCATGCTGCATTTGCCCCTTGGATCACTCGCATTACAGTGCATCAAGTACATCGTCGATACCGACGCCGAAGACTTCGTAGGATCGTTGGCATGCTCTCTCCGGGCTCTGCAGAGCATGGCTTGTTAGCAAGCGCGCGCCCAGAGCTGTCGCCTGAACTTCATGCCGAGCTTGCGCTCATTGATGCGGCTCTTCGAGTGGTTCCACCAAAGCACAAGGTGCCCTGGATTCTACGGTACGTAGAGGGCTACACCTTGGTGGAGGTTGCCGATGCCTGTGCGTGCTCACTTGCAAGTGCAAAGCGACACGTACAACGGGCCAACGCCGTTGTCGCAATTCATGTGGATGTAAAGGAGTCATCGAATGGGTAGGAGCGACTTAATAATCCCGCTGCGAACGCTTCTGCGCGAAGAGCCAAATCAAGAGCAGCTTGCTCGCATGTGGCAAAGAATCGACAAAGAACGCAAACCTCGCCGGTTCAAGCTAAGCCCGATATTGGGAATCGCAGCAGCAGCAGGCGTTCTTCTTGCGGTCCTCTCTTGGCAATATTTCAGCACTTCGTCTCTCCCTGCGGATGGGTCAAGGCTGCGCAGGGCAAATGGGCAGTCTTTAACTCTGATCCCCGAGGGGCTTACAAGGCTCAGTGATGGATCGACTCTCGAGCTTCGCAAAGAATCTAAGCTCGATGTTCTTGCCAATTCAGAGCGGATCTTTGAGGCAGCACTACGGCATGGGTACGTCGAGTTCTCAGTCGAGCCAGGCGGCTCAAGAGTGTGGCGTATTGAATCGGGTGCCCTCACAATCGAGGTCGTTGGAACCGTATTCTCCGTCGAACGCACGCAGCGCCGGGTTGAGGTGATCGTGAGTCGTGGCGCCGTTATCGTTCGGGGTGAGGGTGTGCAAGACCGAGTACGACGAGTGAGTGCTGGAGAAAGGCTCGTTGTTCCTGTTCGAGGGACCATGACATCACAAGCCGAGCCGCGATCTGGTGTTGCACCAGTGCCTGTTGTACGACCTTTGGTGGAGGACGAAAATGAACTGCCGCCGTCCGCGCTCGACGATACGAGTTATTCTGAGTCCAGGCCAGTTGTCACCAACAAACCCGGCGCTGGCGCATCGCCTGGCAGCACAGCGAACAAAGACACGGATTCGGAGTCGCGTCCTACAAGTCCAAGTCCAAGTCCAAGTGAAACCGAGTCGGTGGATTCGACCTCCGACCCAACGGACACTTCAGACGCCAAAGCTGATTCTCTTGACGAGCATCTTAGGAAGGCTGACGCGTTGAGGTTGAAAGGCGACCATCGTGGCGCTGCCAACGTTCTCGCTTCAGGAGTGCGAATGTACCCCGGCGATACACTTGCAGGTTTGGCAGCTGTAACGCTTGGTCGCATCTATCTCGATTCACTAGACGATCCGAGAAGCGCAACCTGGGCCTTCCAACGAGCGCTGGCAATTGGTGGTTTGCCCGATGCAATCAAGAAGGCCACCTACGAGCGCTTGATTGTAGCGCTTCGCCGCTTGGGCAATGCTGCACAAGCGAACAAGGTCGAGCGGGAGTTTCGCTTGCTATATCCAGGTCGACAGAGCGAGCCAGATTGACGTATCCGCGTCTTGCGCTGCTCATCGCCTTTATCGCTTTTACGAATTCTTCTGAACTCGCCCAGGCGGATGAATTTCAGTTAGCCCCAAAGGTGCGACTGCAAGTGGATTCCTCTAGCTGTCACTCAGAACAACTCGACATCGACGCCTTCGTTGCACTGCTTCGAGTCGAGCTGACGGCTAAGGAGAATTCTAATGATCCTGTGCTTTCGCTAGTTCTGAAGCACTGCGAGAACAGGCTCTCAAAGGTACTACTGGAAGTCGTCATGCCAGGTGACAATCGGTCGAAGCAACAAGTGGATCTATCGAGCATTACCAATAGTGCTCAGCCCAGAGCCTTGGCTCTAATCTTCATGGATCTGGTCCGCTCTACTCCAACACAGGATCAAGCTAGCGACATGCCGCATGAGCCCACGGCGAAATCCACTGCGCCAAACCCTGCGCCGCCGGCTTTGGGCCATCTTGTGTATCGATACTACGAACGGTGGGGCACCTCCGTTGCAGGCTTTGCGGCTTCTATGGTGCGAGGCCCCTTTCGCCTTGGCGCAATCACCACTGTAGGCGGATACAGCGACCCTCTCGGAACCACCATGCTTGGCACTGCTGCTCTTAGTGGCAGCGTCCAACTCATCGCTAGACCTCCTTTTCATGCACGGCTTGGTACGGAAGCTGGCGTCGCTTGGGCGCATGGGCTTTCAAGCAGCGTGATGACCGTTGGGCACAGTGTAATGTCCCCGCATTTTGCTGCGCATCTCGAACTCGGAGTCGTGCTCTACACGTCTAGCAATATTCACATTGAGGTTGGCATGGTTGGCGGCTTGGCAAGTGGTCTGATAGCGAAATCGGGAAGCCGTTCGCTTGGTGGCATTGCTGGCCCTTATGGTGGTGGGCTCATGACACTGCATCTACCATTCTAGGGTCGGAGCATTTGGCTGCGGCACGCGCTTGGCCGCTCGCCAGTTGCGACGGGACATTCGCCTCTGGCTTTGAGTGGGGCGCATGAGGCAAGGTAGCCCCATCATGCGCACCACCGCCTACTCCGCACTTCTCGCTGCTTCTCTCGCTCTTGGCGTTTCTGCCTGCTCGGAGGACTCTAAGGAGAATGTCGAGCCGGCGGATGCTTCTGCGCAGAGTGCGGATGCTTCTGGCAGTGCAGCCGATGCCCAGCCTGGCGTGGATGCGCAGGCGCAAGCCGGTTCCGATGCGATGCCGCAAGCTGCCGTTCTTGGGGAACGCTGTGGCCAAGACGCCGAGGGATTGAGCTGCGGCGCGGGCCTGGCGTGTTGTTATCCCTGCGGGATCCAGGGCTGCGAGTTCACGTGCACGGAGGCTTGCACCGATGACGGGCCGGGTTGCGTAAGCGGCTGCACCCTCTTTCCGTAGCGCTGAGTTTGGGCTAAATTAGAAGAAGTCTCAGTTTCCACTCTAAACTGCGAGCACCCCGTGATATACTGGGGTCAACAAAGCGAAAGAACATGTTCCACTCAAAACCCAACCAAAATCCAAGTCGCAACGGTACATGTACCAATGTCGAAGCGAAGCAAGATGCTGGCGCATTTGCCGGTATCGAGAATGCCTTGGTTGGTAGCGATAGAACAAAATTCCCATACCTGGGTGGTATGCAGTGAGGATCGAGACTCAAATTTAGCGAGTCGCAAGACCTCGCATAACTGCAAACGCCGCCCAGTACATCACTTGGCGGCGTTTTCGCGTTTGGCCTTGGATGCGTACTCTTCGCTCTACTCCTTCTCTACGTCAATTCACAGTATTTTCCGCTAAAGCGCCTTCTACGGTGCTTTAGAGCCTCTTTCCCACTCGTCAATAGCGGGTGGCTCAGCATCCCTGCGCCTTCTTTGCTTCGGCACAAGGCCCGTGCTGCTGCCTCTTCTCACGACAAACTTAAGCGCCCGCTACACAACGCCTTGATTGGCAATGGTGAGCGACGTTTCGGTGGCCGATCCTTGAAAACCGAATCCGCGTATCTGCAATCACCTCATCGAGAAGCGACGAACGTCGCTCCCTCGTGGCCGTCATACGACAGTCGGCATGTGACCCGGCACATTCGCCTATCCCCACGCCGGGCTACTGGGGGATTAGGCACATGTAGAGACGCGATATCGCCAATTGCGCGTTAAGAATAACTCGTATGCTACAGTTGCGTCTGCAGCGTTTTGAGAAATGGCTTATGCTGGTTCGAATCCGGCACGTGCAACCGATCTATGGCAACCCTAGAGCGCCGCAACGCCGCGCACTGCAAACCTCACAAACCAAGGTCGCTTACCTTGTACTTTGTGACAACGGTCTTTGCTTTGCGTACGGCAGTTGGTTCCAAGCGCTCTGTGCACTGTTTGGTTTGAAGCCGCATGCACGCTGTCCATAGAACGACCACCCCTTGTTAATCTAGATGTCAGAGGTTCAAATCCTCTTGAGGGCAACGCCTTCATAGTTCAGCTTGGTAGAACACTAGACTTGGTCCTTCACACCAATGATTCTCACGGAAACGTGGTTTATACGAAGTGGCGAATCTTTGAAGACTTCGCCGCATTCACCTAGCTGCTAGCTGTGTGAATGCAGCGGGTTCCCAAACCCCCGATGCAACGCGACCTTTGACGATGCATTCGGCCACCGCTCGAGCGGCCGCCGTTTGCCGCCTCCTTGGTTCCTATGCATTGGCGCGACGGAACTTCTCTTAGTCACAAGTAAGACAAAAACGGAGCGACCAAACTCGAAGGATGGCCGTGACCCGCTTTGTCTCTTTGGCTGTCGACATCGATTCGTCACTTCACTTTCTTTTCCTATCTGCTCTCGGCCCTCGGCTGAGGGTTCTTTCCTCAACCCAACAACGCTCGAAATGCGTCCGCAAACCGGCGGTCCCGGTAGCAAGAGCCGTCAGCGGCTCAGAAAAGCCATTAGCGGCTTAGTAGAGCCATTAGCGGCTCAGAAAAGCCATCAGCAGCTCATAGAAAGCGGGACAATCATGTTTCAAAAAGTAAACGTTAAACTAAACGAACGGGTCGTCATCTTCCGAGATGGTCTGCCTGTGCGGGCTTTGCCTCCTGGTGTTCACCGCCTGTGGGGACGCAAGTACACCGAACAGCGGTACTGCACCGATTACCTGCGTTTCGATGCACAGCCAGAGGTGCGCGAAGTGATGCCCGACTCTTGGTTCGCCGAGGTTACGCTTCGCAGCCGCGAGCGAGCCGTGTTGATTGTAGACGGTGTGCCTCAGGACTTTCTTCGTCCTGGAACGCACCGCTACTGGACACTCGATGCCTCGGTACAACTCGTAGTCTTCTCGGTCGACGAGCCCATGCCCGAGCTCACTGACGAAATGCTTGCCGTAATTCCCAAGAAGGAATTCGTCTTGGCAGAAGTCGATGAACACCAGCGTGGTCTCGAGTTTGTACAGGGCCAGTTTGTGCGCATTCTTGCGCCAGGTCGCTACGCCTACTGGGTGCACTCCGAGTCTCGGGTTCGTGTGCAGCTTGTCGACATGCGACGCGAGCAGCTTGCAATCCCAGGGCAGGAAGTTCTCACTCGTGACAAAGTGAGCCTTCGTCTTACGCTCAGCGCCGAGTTCGCGATCGTAGATCCGGTTTTGGCGTCAAAGGTGAGTGGTGCGGTTCGCGACTCGGTGTACCTGATGGTGCAGCTTGCGGCTCGCGACTACTTGGCTGGCAAGCGGCTCGACGAATTGCTCGAAGGGCGAAACGAGATGTCCGAGTTTATGCAGGCGCAGGTGGCCAAAGAAGCCGCTTCGCTGGGTGTGCATGTCGAACGCATTGGCATCAAGGACATCGTTCTCCCTGGGGAAATGCGAACACTTCTTAACCGAGTCATCGAAGCAGAAAAGGAAGCGGCTGCAAACGTAATCCTCCGCCGTGAAGAAACCGCAGCCACACGCTCCCTCGCAAATACGGCGCGAGTCATGGCGGATCACCCGGTCCTCCTGCGCCTAAAGGAGCTAGAAGCAATGAAGGACATCGCCGAGCGAATTGAAACTGTTCGCGTTGTCATCGGCGCAGATGGCATTGGCAAGTTGCTCCCTGGTGAGCTGCTTGCCGACCAACTCAGCTAACTTCATCTAGCTTAAGCTGGCTCGCTGACAACAGCGAGTACAGGATAAAGCCGCGGTGTGCCCGCTTTCGCAAGAGAGCGCGCACATCCGCGGCGTTTGCGTTTGGGCAAGCTGGCGCTTGCAACCGATTGCTGGCCACGGGCGATGACATTCGATCATCGGACTAGCCGCGCTCTAGAGAAAGAGAAGGAGCCAAAAGACCGCCATGCCGGTGAGCATCGAGACTGCAGCATTGCCTGTTCGCCAGCCAATGAGTGCAGCAATGCCCGCGCAGAGAAGCCGCACTTCCACGGTGCTGGCGCCGTTGTGCATAACGGCCGAGACTGCCAAGGGCGGCAGGACGACGGCGGGGACAAAGCGCAGCGCACGGGCGAGCAATGGGTTTGTGCCCTGGCGGGTGCTTACGATGAAGGAGGCGCGGAAGGCATAGGTCGCGATGCCGATTGTGATGATGAGGCTCCAAGTCATGTGGTGCGTCTTTCGGCCAACAGGCCTACGACAAGCCCAGCGGTTGCAGCAGGCAAGAGGCCAGTGCTATACGGAAGGTCGCGAGCGATAAGAAAAACACTTATCGAGACGGCTGCTGCTGTAACGGTCGGCCAGTCGCGAACATGCGGCACAGCCATCGCCACAAAGGCCAGGCCCACCGAGTACTCTAGCGAGAGGTGGGTAGGCATGTGGCTGGCTACGGTGAGCCCCAAGATCGTGCCAATCTGCCATGCAACCCACACCGCTGTGCCTGCGCCAACAAAGAACCATGCCGTTCGCGTCGTCGAGTCTTTGCGCGCTTGTGCTGTGGAGACGCCAAAGGCCGCGTCGGTAAGCAAGTACGAGACCAGGGAGCGGGTGGCGATGGGCTCGTCCCGAACCTTTGGCGCGAGCGCCGCGCTGTACATGAGAAAACGCAGATTTACCAAGACCGCCGCGCCAAAGATAAGGAGCATGGGCGTGCCGTGTTGGGATAGCTCCATTGCGGTGAGCTGTGAGGCTCCGGCAAAGATAATCATCGATGCGCCCATGGCCTCGGCCGCAGACATATTGGCATTCTGAGCTGCAATGGCGGTGACCATTGCAAACGGCAGCATGCTTAGAGAGAACGGTGCGGCTAGAATAATCCCTAGTCGAACGTTTGCACGCTTGGTCACAGCGACATTTCCATCATTAGATCCCCGCGCTCGTATTTTGGATGTTGCCCCGACTGGGTTACGCGAAACCCCACTTTGCGATACATCGCGATAGCTGGCGTGAGCGTCGAATTGGTAATTAGAAAGAGCTTCTCGATGCCCATGCTGCGGGCGCGCTCGAGAGTTGCAAGCATAAGAGCTTTCCCAATTTTTCGGCCTTGGTGCTCTTCGGTCACTGCCATTTTCGAAAGCTCCCAGCCATCTCCCTGCTTAAGCAGTGCGCAGGTGCCAACGATCGCGTCGTTGCTCTTGGCAAAGAGAATCACGCCGCCATCTTCGATGATGCGTTCCGGGTTCCACAGAATTTCTCTGTCGACGGGCTCGACCACAAAGTACTTCTCCAGCCATTCGACGTTTAGATCGCGAAAGTCCTCGCGGTACTCGGGTTTGAAGTCGACGATATCGATGGCATCCATTAAGCGGGTGGCTCGGTGTTCTGCGGCGCGCTCGCTTAAACTCTGCACCGTGAGGGCCTGCTCGATCCCTGCCAGGGCGGCGAGAATGTCGACGCCGCCGTACTCGACAACGTCGCTAATGCTGGCTTCGATGTCGCTCCAAATGTGGCGCAGCTGCGGAAGCAAGCCGCGGCCCTTGTCGGTGAGTTCGAGCAGTCGCCGGCGTGCATCATCGCTATCTTCGCGAGAGGTTGTGATGCCGCGCTTGGCCATCGCCGCCGCCGTTTGGCTTACCGCTGCGTGGGTGAGGCCAAGCTCTCGCGCGCAGTCGCCAACAGTCTTCGAGCCACCATCGGCAAGCAGCCGGTAGACTGGAAACCATCGCGGCTCGAAGTCGATCTCTGTCATTCGATAGACCTGCTGGCCGCTGGCCATGATGCGATCACTTAGGCGCCGCAAGCGGCTTCCAAGAGCTAACACTCCGAGTTCTCTAACAAAATCCATATTCGACGCCTAATCCGTAATGACTTACAGATATCGTATAGAGATTGCCGAAAGCAAAGTCAAGCTCGGGACGTGTGGAACATCGGCACCTGTCGAGGGCCGAGAAGAGTGCACTCGCGGCTCCGAAAATCCGGGCGACGAGATTCGCCGACCCGAAAACCGAGGGCTGCGCCGAGGCATTCGCAGACTGAAAACCGAGCCCAGCGGAGCCCTTCGCGGCCCCGAAAAACCGGGCTGCAAAGGGAAAACGCGAGTTGTGCCTAGAAACCGTTGCAGAACAAGCAGTTAGGACCCTAGAGCGTGACCCCACTTAAATCAGGCTTCGATGAGGATCTCGCCGTACTCTGCGCGGAGCTTGCGCTTGAGGACTTTGCCGGTGGCGCCGAGGGGCAGGGCGTCGACGATGATGGCGCGGTCTGGGATCTGCCAGGTCGGGACTTTGTCTTTAAAGAAGGCTAAGAGTTCTTCTTCGGTCGGCGACTTGCCTTCCGCCGGTGCAACCACGAGCACAGGCCTCTCGTCCCACTTAATGTGTCGGGCGCAAATCACCGCCGCGTTTGCCACCAAGGGATGTGCGATGGCGATGTTTTCAAGCTCCACCGAGGAGATCCACTCGCCGCCCGACTTGATGATGTCCTTGGCCCGGTCGCGAATGATCATGTAGCCGTTGGCATCAAGAGTGGCGATGTCGCCCGTACAAAACCAGCCATCCACAAGCGCAGACTCTTCGGCTTTGAAGTAGGTATCAACAACCCATGGGCCGCGAATCTGTAGCTCGCCCTGGGTCTCGCCATCGTTTGGAAGAATCTCACCCTCTTCGCTAATCAGTCGAAGCTCGACACCGTAGGGTGGGCGCCCTTGCCCAAGTCGCAGCTCGGCTTGCTCTTCTTTCGAGAGGTGCTCGTGCTTTTGCAAAAGTTGGTTCAGTGTTCCAAGAGGGCTGGTCTCGGTCATGCCCCAAGCGTGGATAAGCTCGACGCCATACTTGTCGCGGAAAATTGGAATCATCGAAGGAGGAAGCGCCGAGCCGCCAACTACCGTGCGCTTAAGTGTTGGTGCTTTACTACCGGCAGCTTCAAGTGCGTTTAGTAGGCCAAGCCAAATCGTTGGCACGCCCAAGGCGAGAGTAACGCCTTCGCCATCAATGAGGCTTACAAGGCTTGGGCCGTCCATGCCGGGCCCGGGAAGCACAAGCTTGGAACCGGTCGCAGCAGCGATATACGGCACGCCCCAGGCGTTTACGTGAAACATTGGCACCACTGGCATCGCGGTGTCCTTTGCCGAAATCGCCAAGCCATCGGGTTGGTTGCCGGCGATCGAATGCAAGACAGTCGAGCGATGGGTGTAGAGCACGCCCTTTGGGCTTCCTGTGGTGCCCGAGGTGTAACAAAGGCTCGACGCACTGTTCTCGTCAAGCTCGGGCCAGGCGTAGTCTGCATCGCCGGTTTCGATAAACTCATCGTAGAAGAGCAAGCCGTCAACCATCGCTTCCGATTCTGCGTCGCGAGGCCCCATAAGAATAACGGCCTTGAGCGTTTTAAAGTGCTCACCCATTTTCGCAGCGATTGGCAAAAATGTTTTGTCCAGAAAGAGCACCTGATCTTCGGCGTGATTGACGATGTAGATCAGTTGCTCGGGCGCAAGCCTTGGATTGAGCGTGTGACAAACCATGCCACCACCAGCAACGCCAAAGTAAATTTCAAGATGCCGAACGTTGTTCCAAGCGATGGTGCCGCAACGTTCTCCCGGTGCTACGCCAAGTTTGCCAAGAGCCGAAGCAAGCTTGCGCGCGTTGGCTTCAACCTGGCCCCAACTCGACGCAACCTTGCCGCCGGTGGTCTCCACCGAAATGATTTCGGTATCCGCGTGATACCGCGCTGCGTGCGCAATCAGCGAACTAATCGTTAAGGCTTGGTTCATCATCGTTCCGTGCATTCTCGCTCCTTCGGTTGGCAGGCGGCCTCCGCAGTTTCCCCGAGCCGCCGCGCTTTGATTATATAGGCGTGGGAGTGTACCCAATCGCGGCTCGCGAGACGACGTTACGGTGTTGGTAGCTCGATCGAGATGCTTAGCTTCTCGCCATCTCGCGTGACTACAAGCTCGATGCGGGCACCTGGCTGTTGGTAGAGAAGATACGTCATGGCGGCCAATGCTGCGCCGTGTTGAGCGTTTGCACCGGCGATCGAAACCAGAATGTCTCCGTGTTGGATGCCCGCTTGCTCGGCGGCGCCGCCCTCAACGACGGCGCGAAACACCAGGGTCTCGTAGCGGCTTGGATCCACTGGGCCAAACTTGGCTCCCAAGAGTTTCCAGGAAGCCTCGTCTTCATCGTCAGGCTCAAAGACCGCAATGTCGACTGTGCTGGCATCGCCAGGCGCAAGGGTAACAAAAGCTTGTCCAGCGCCTCCGCCACGACGCAGGCGAACGCAGCTGACATTGGCTTCGCCAGCCGCAAGAACCGCAAGTTCAAACTCGCCCTGCGCATCACTCTCATCGGACTCGCCGCCAATCGAGCAGTGGAATCCTTCTAAGAGTTCTCCTGATGGAAAGCTGCGGACCGTTCCGCGCAGGCTGGCCGAGGCGGCAACGGTGACTTCAATGCTCTGCGCACCGCCTGGGGCGATTTCGTGAGCAGTTCGGCTGGCGCCGCTTTCACACGTCGCTTCAATGACATGGCTTCCCGGGGTCACGTCCACAAAGTGGAATTCGCGCACGCCAGTGGCTTTATGTGTGTCAGAGCCATATAGGGCGAACGAGATTGGCGTCGATGCTGAGGGCGCCATCTGGATTGTACAGGGCCCCGCGCCACCAACGATGGTCCCGCTTACCGTAGCCATGCGCGGCACCACAAGCTCTACATCGGTGGCGCCGGAGTTAACCATTACCTTCTCCGAGCGCTTGCGATTTGGTACACGGGCCGAAAGTGTCACTTCGCCGTCTGGTAGGCCTTTTAGGGTAAAGCGACCCTCCTCGTCGGTGCGCGCGCGGGCATCGCGACGTTCATTTTGCACCATCGCGTAGGCGTGCGGCGCGCCAATATCGTCGACAACGACGCCGCGAATCTCTTGGCCCGCCGTTGCCTTTGTTACCAGCCGAACTTCAACGTCGCTATCGTCATTCGGAACGTCAATCAAGGGCCAGGTTTCACCTTCGAGTGGCGGATACCGCGGGTCGCTTTTTTCATTCCAGCAAGTACCAATGCACAAGCTGTAGCTGCCCGATGACAAACCGCGAAACTCAAATTCGCCATCGGTGTTGGTTTGAGCCTCAAAGCCTCCTCCTGCGTGCCCAACAACCTTTCTATCGCTGCGCGAGGGCACGCCACCGGCGACATGTAGTTCCACGTTCGGCACACCGTGGCCACTTGCGTCCACGAGCACGCCGCTCAAGTTCGCGCCCAGGCTTAGATCGATGTCTAAGACATAGTCACCCTGGGCACCGACATCGATTGACATTGCCCGGCTTCGGCGGCCCGACGTTGCGTGGCGCGCGCTAATTTCGTAGCGGCCTTTGGCGAGACCAGGAAGTTGGTAGCGGCCGTCGGGCCCGGTTTGTGCGCGAGCTGAGCTTCGTTTTGGAAACCCCAGCTGCCCGGTCTCGCCAACAACGCCAACCGTGGCTCCCGCAACCGGCTTGCCCTTGGCGGTAACGCGCCCGCGAACCACGGCCCTCGGGCGTACACGCACGACCAGATCGGTAATGTCCTGATCGCCCGCTGGTACCACAGGATTGGCAACCGTATAGCCTTCAACCTGCATGATGAATTCCGTGCCCACATCGCTCGCCACAAAGCTGCCGTCCTCTTGCGTAATGGCGAGTAGCGATCGGCCAACCGCAACGCCGACAACCGGCTCCTCGCCATCAAGCACAACACCAGCGATTGTGCGCAGCGGAGACATCACGATGCGAATATCAGCGGCTTCTTCGCCTGCCTCTACGGCTGCGGCTGGCCAAGCGTGCTTAGAATAATACTTAGCGTGGTCGGCAGGAAACTCAAATCGGCCAGGTGATAAATCGGTAAAGGAAAAGCTGCCATCATCTTGGGAAAGTGTGGTGAGCGCATGCGGCGCTCCACGGATTCGAATGCCGGCATACGCAACAACTCTGGCACCGGCGATGGGCATGCCCGCTTCGTCCACAACAACGCCTGTGGCCATCCCTGCTGGCAAGAGCTCCACTTGGTAGCCGCCGGGAGGCATGGCCTCGCGAAGCCAACTGGTCTGGTATCCGGGCGCCTTGATCCACAGCTGATGCCGCGACTGAGCCGGGCGACAGAGCGAAAACGTCCCGTCGGTCTCAAGAGGCAGTTCATAGAGTTCTTCAAACCACGAGGCCATGGAAATCTTGGTGGCGACGACCACCTTGCCGTTGCCGATTGTGCCTCCGGAAATGTCGGTGACCTCGCCGTAGATCCACGATGCACAGGGTTCGAGTTCAACAACCAATGCATCGGGCGCGGGCACCGTACGGGGATTGCGAAGATTGGTGACCACCACGTGGGCTTGGTGTTCATTGGATAGCACCGAGACTGCGTAGACCGTTGGCACTTGCATTCCAAAGTCGAAGCGCCCGCCGGCGTCTGTCGTGCGAGATGGCGGCGCAATGCCACTAAGGCGTGCGTACTCCGATCGCAGCGCAACCTTGGCACCTGCGACGGGCTTGCCATTGGCGAGCACAACACCTGCCACACGCCGAGAGGCAATTCCGGGTTCCACAAACCAACTTGCGAGGGTCGCCGCAGGGGCGCCAGTGTTGGGCTTTGCACTTGGCAGCGGTATCGATGCGCGTGAAACCCGTCGGCTAGAATCGCGTTCGACAAACTCTGAGCTGCCTCCCTGCCACCAAGAAACAAGCACGGCAATCGCAGCGAAGACGGCTACTACCAGCCCGATGTAGCGTTTCCGCATGCCTTCCAAGCATAGACGATCTGCGCCTCATTTGTAGCTGCACCATCGGCCACCGCAAACACGCCGCCTCGCGCGCACCATCGCCCCGCCTCGCGCGCACCATCAGCGCCCTCAACACCGCGCGCACCATCGCCCGCCGCCAGAAGTTGCCGGCCTTGGCGGCGCGTGCTCTGATCGCCGGATGTTCCGCAAGCTTCGTCGGCTCTCTGTACTCTTAGCCACAGCTGCGCTGCTTTGCGTGCCCAGCTTGGCGATGGCGCAGGGCGGATTTGATAATCCCGATGATGTGGTTCGCAGTGGGGTGGAGGCGCTTTCCGAGGGCTGGTCAAATCTTGGCGAGCCTTGGATGCTGCTCGATATGTGCATTGTCTTGCTTATGTCGCTGCTGCTCGGGGCGGTGATTGCGTATCACCCAAGCACGCGTCGTCGGCTCTCGACGCTTGCCGAATTTGAGCAGCCAAAGACGTTTCTGATGTACTCGATGGTGGCGGCTGTGGTGGCGCTTATTGTCAAGGTGCAGCCGGCGATGGCCTTTGTCATCTTTGGCATTGGCGGGCTTTTGCGCTTTCGCACGATGGTTGGCGAGGCCAAGGATACCGGCCGCGTCATCTTGGTCACCGTGGTTGGCCTGTGCTGCGGGCTCAAGATCTTTATCGTTGCGCTGCCAGCAACGGTCATCGGCTGGCTTGTCATCTACTTTCTAGAAAAGCAGGTTGCCGGAATTATTCTTATTGCAGGCGTGGCCGAAGAGTCCATGCGCGAAGCTACGATTACCTATCGAAAACTTATTGTGCGAGCTGGCTGCACGATCATTGGCGAGCAAACCAAGTTTGTAAAACGCCAATTTGCCTTCGTAGTAAAAGTGCCAAACGACTTTAGCCGCGAAGATTTACAAGCGGGCTTTAATGAGATCGAGGAGCGCTTGCGCGGCAAAGCCGACTGGGAACGGCTCTAGGCCAGCGCTACAGGATCAAACTCGAGGGGCATGCTGTATTCACCTGCTCCATAGCAGCGCTTCGCAGTCAATCCGCTTAGCGCTCGCCGGCGAGTTTCTCAAGATGCGCGATGATGTCGCGAGACTCGCCCATCCACTCGACACTGCCGTCGTCGGCGTCGATGTGCAGAACCGGAACGGTGCGCCGGCCGCGGGCAGCTACAAGCTCGTCGTGAACGGCTCGGTCTTGGTGAATGTCGCGGAGTTCGAGCTCTAGGCCCAATTGCTGGGCGGTGCTACGCACGGTCCCGCAAAAGTAGCAACTTGGGTAGTAGTACAGCGATAGCTTGGGCACGAGGCCATGGTAGCGATGTTCTGCGCGGAGGGAAGGGGGAATCGGGAAGTGCTGCGCTTGATTTTGCCCCCTGCCGAGACGGACACTTCCATCTTGTCAAACGTGGTCACCATTGTGGGGAATCGCCAGCGGGTTAGCTACACAGCCCACGCGGTGCAGATCGTGAATTCAACTCTTGCGCGCGCAGGGGTTGCGGTTGAGGTGTTGCACGGCGCCGATCTAAACCTCGCGTTTCCTGGCGACCCTGTAACTTCCGATGCCAAGCGCCTGGAAGAGACAGTTGCCGAGGCCGATGCGGTGATTCTCGCGACCCCCGAATACCACGGCACCTACAGTGCATTTCTAAAGCTTGTGATCGAGAGCCTTGGCTATCCATCGGCACTGCAGGGCAAACCGGTTGCGATGCTCGGCGTTGCTGGCGGTCGCTTGGGCGCGACCAAATCGCTAGAGCAGTTGCGCAATACCTGTGCACACACAGGCGCCTTGGTCTTGCCGGGTGCAGTTTCCATCGCTCACGCCAAGGATGCATTTGACACAGAGGGACACTGCACAGATGGAGCAGTGCATGCCGCTTTAGAGGGGCTTGCGGGCTCGCTTCTCGACTTTTTGCACACCTTCGTCCAGCCTAGGCACGTGCTTGAAAACATGATTGCCGCGGGCATCGACGTGCCTTGGAAACCCGAGCGCTCGTAGCGCAGAGCGTCGCATCGAAGCCGCTGCAAGCCGCTTCCCTGCTATCGTTGGCCCATGGCATTTCATGGCAAGATTGCAGTCGTTACGGGTGGAGCGTCGGGCATCGGCTTGGCCATGTGTCGTCGTCTTGCAGAGCTTGGCGCAACGGTGGTGGTGGCCGATATTAACTCCGAAGCAGGCGAGGCTGCTGCGGCATCGCTTGGGGCAGAATTTGTCTTAGTCGATGTAGTGGATGTCGATGCAGTGCACGCCCTCGTAGACGAAGTTGCCAAGCGCCACGGCCGCATTGATTACTTCTTTAACAATGCCGGAATCGCGATCGTCGGCTCGGTTCGGGATACCCCTGTCAAAGACTGGTACCGGGTTTTCGACATCAATGTGCGAGGCGTTGTGCATGGCATTGATGCGGTCTACCCACTCTTTATTAAGCAGGGCTTTGGTCATATCGTCAATACGGCATCGATTGCCGGTCTCATCCCGTGCCCGGGTCTTGTTGCCTACAGCGCTAGCAAGCACGCGGTTGTTGGCATGTCCACTGGGCTTCGCGCCGAGGCCGTTAAGCACGGCGTGAACGTAAGCGTAGTGTGCCCAGGGTTTGTGCGCACGCCAATCTTAGACAACGCCTCGGTTCATGGGCGCAGCCTCGAGGCGGCAAAAGAGAAAATTCCGTGGGCCGATCCAGACGAGGTCGCCAGAGATATTCTTAGCGGCGTTGAACGCAACAAGGCGGTCATCGTTGTCACTCGGCACGGCAAGATGCTAACCCAGCTGCATCGCCTAGCTCCGGGCGCTATGCGTTGGGCAACCAATAAACTGCGCTAACTGGGCCGATTGGCTCGCCAGACCGCCGAAGAGAGAAACCGACCGAGTGCCGATGCTCGGTTGGCTAGGGCGCGTTCTTGGCGCCCAGTGCCTCTTCGGCCATCTCGTCAAAACTCATTCGCCCCGCGCGAGCGAGATCTTCTTCGTCGTAGAGCTTCATAAGAAGTTCACCGGGCGTCCCAGCGATTCGGCTTAGCAAGGGGCCCGCAACTTTGCGAAGCAGCGGCCGGTTGTAGGCGTCTTGCATGCTCATGAGAAAGCGCGCAAATGGACGCCGCCGAACCCCGGGTTTGCGCGAAATTAGGTGGATGCGCTTAAAGGCCTCGCGCATGCGCACGCCATCTGGGTCGACGACAGTCATTGGCTCTTGAAAGACGTCGCGAAAGAACGGCTTGGCGTAGTAGAGCATCTTGATAACGCTTGCCGCGGTTCGGCTTTGTTCGGCAAGTGACTGGCTCGGCTGGGCATCGAGCCACAGCTGGTACTCGTCCGAGGCGTAGTACTCCGACATGTGATAGTCGATAGCGATGTGCCGAGACTCGTCGCGGTTGATAAGACGCATGGCCTCGTGGCTCATGCCATCGTCAACGTGATCGTTAATCGAGCGAAGCAGCGCAACGTCTAAGATAAGTTCGCCGGCAAGGATGTACCAGTTGGCGACCTCGGAGGAGAAGTTGCGAAGCGCTGCCAAAAAGTGCGGGCGAAACTGCACCAGGCTTTGGTTCTGCGCGTACTCGCGGTAGCTGTGCACATTGTAGTGAGCTGCCAAACGCTCGGCGGCTACTGCGTGGCGCTCTTCGTCTACAACAAAGCTGTCGAATATCTTTTGCAAGACTGGGTCGGTTGCGCGCTTTCGCTGTTCGGCAAAGAGCGCCTTGGCGATGCGTTCGATTCCGGCCATATCAGTAAAATACTGAACGACGGCAATCTCGTCCTCGCGACTCATTTCTTTCGGCGTCACGGACCAGTCGAGATCGTCGATGTCCCACTGGCCGCGCTCACACTTCTCCAGCATGCGTTCCAGGTTCATGTGTCCTATGGTCGCACGTTTGCCGCCCGTAGCAGAGCGCTACGTGCCAAAGAAGAAATGCACGCCGCTTGCCATGACAATGATTGGCAGCCACATGGCAACGAGCGCGGCCGCTAGGTAATCGCGGTATCGAACGCCGCTTAGCGCCAGTGCGACGTTTAGGGCCGGGCTCATCTGCATAAAGATTCGCAGAAGGGCCATCGTGCGAATCGGTTTGTTTTGCAGCCTAGAGAGGACACCCTTAATTCGCGGACTCTTAAGGTTTGCAAGCGGGTCGCCGCCAATCATTCGAGCCACGCCAAAGCTCACCGAGATCGCGACAAGGCCGCCTCCAAAGCTCACCACCATGCCAACCCAATAGCCGTAGATGAGAACCGCGCCGCCGACAAAGACAATGCCGGGGATTTGAATAAAGAGGCCCGCGCAAAACATGCCGACAAAAAGCAGCAGGCCCCAAGCGCCAGCGCCGAGCACCGTGCTGCGCAAATCGTCGGCGTTGAGCTTGTCAGCCAGACCGGTTCGCAGACCGACCCACCATGCGATGGCGAAGAACAGCAGCAGCCCGCCGAAGCGTAGCCATTTGAGCCGAGAAGGGTTCACGTAGAACGCCTAGGATATCGGCTTTGCTTGCGAGTTACCACGAGAGAAGAGCTTTCTACAGTCCAGTTCCGTGGCCGATTTGGAGGATTGGGCATGTCGCGTAGAACATCGGGCAGGATGAAGTTGGCCAGAGGCCGTAGGATGCACCTAGACGAAAGGAAGCAAACGTTATGACACGAGAGATTAAGACACTTCATTTGGACAGCGTGATCAAGAATCACACGCAAGACCTCACGAATCGGGTTGCGGCCATTACTGGTACAACCAGCGGCACGGGCTTTATTTGTGCGCGCGAATTGGCCAAGCTTGGCGCCACGGTTGTGCTGCTCAACCGCGAGAGCGAGCGTTCTGTGGCTGCGCTTGCAACGCTTAAAGAGGCCGTCCCCGCTGGCAACTTCGAAGCCATTGCTTGCGATTTGCAGAGCTTTGAGAGCGTTCGAAGCGCAGTTGCAGCGATTGCGGCCAAGCACGAGAAACTCGACATTCTTTGCAACAACGCCGGCGTGATGGCCTTGCCCGACAAGGCCACGACCGATGGCTACGACGTACAGATGCAAACCAACTGCATCTCGCATTTTCTTCTCACCAAAGAACTTTTCCCACTGCTGCTAAAGAGCGACGACGCTCGTATTGTCAATCAAAGCTCGATGGCCCGCATGGGCGGCCCGCTCGCTGCCGAGTACTTTGGCAAAAACGGTGGCAACTTGGGCGGCGATGGTGAGGAAGGCGAATCTGCTGCGATCCGTGGGCCCCGCTGGGAGCGCTACCATCAAACCAAACTCGCCAACTGTGCCTTTACCTACGGCTTGCACCAGAAACTCGCTGCTAAGAACATTACCAATGTAAAGGTGCTTCTTGCGCATCCTGGGTTGGCACTCACAGGCCTGCAGGCCACCACGGCGGCAACCGGCGGCATGGAGCTAGACACGCCCTTCATGGACCAAGCGCAATCGGCCGAAGACGGAGCCTGTGGCATTATCCGCTGCTGCGCCGACAAAGAAGCCGCCTCGGGAAACTTCTACGGCCCCGAGCAATGGTCGGGATTTCCAGACCTGCTAACGCCAGAAGAACACCTCCACGATCCTGAGAACATCGCCATCAATTGGGATGGCTGCGAAGCTGCTGTCGGCGCCTTTGTGATCTAACGTCGCGACTGCGATCTAGCGCCGCGACGCACTTGGGCTGGCCTCTGGGACGGACTCTAGAGGCCACCGTGCTCGCCGACGATGTAGACGTGGGCTGGTGGATTGAAGTCAGTGGCGCCACTTGCATGCTAGTATCCGCACTGTGCGAAATCTTGGTCTTCTTTGTGTAGCGCTTGGTCTCTGCGGCGCCTGTGGTGGCGATGACGATGGGGATGGAGCAGGTGACCAGTACGATGCCGCCGTTGTTGGTGCCCCCGATGCGGACCCGAACCGCCCCGATGCCACACCGAACGCAGTCATGACGTTCTTTGTGACCAGCACGGGAAATGGCGCCAACGGAGGCAACCTTGGTGGCCTGGCTGGAGCCGACGCGAAGTGCCAGAGCCTTGCCAATGGCGCGGGCGCCGCAGGGCGTACGTGGCATGCCTATCTCTCTACAGACAATCCCCTAGTGAATGCACGAGACCGAATTGGTACCGGGCCATGGTTTAACCAGCAGGGCGAGATGGTTGCCGCAGATCTCGCCGGCCTTCACGCAGGGGTCGCCGGCCCACTCATTCTCACCGAGCTTGGCGCGGTTGTTCCAAACGAGCCTCTCGACCACGACATCCTTACTGGCTCCAATGCGGACGGCAATGTGCAAGCGGGCAAGACTTGCAACGACTGGACCGATAGCACCGAGGGAAGTGGCGGCCAGGTAGGTCACGCGGACATTGCTGCCGAGGGTTTAGGAGATGAGAGTTGGAACTCCCAGCACGACCCACAATGCTCGGAAGAGGCTCTTTTGAGTACTGCAGGCACCGGCCGAATCTACTGCTTCGCGATCGACTAGCCCGCAGCGCAAAACGTTTGGGCTAAGCGTTCGTCAAGTGGCTATAAAATCTCGTAAGCTTAGGCTTCATGGATTTACAAGACGGAAATGTCACTTCAGATAAACTCGTAGCAAAGCCGAGGAGCTTGGCGACGTGCGTTGTCGCGCTTTTGTGCGTGCCAATGTTGGCAGGAGGTTGCAGCAAGGACTCTGAGACTGAGTCAAGCGACCCGGCGGCCACTCCGCCAAGTGCGGTTGAAGCCGCGGAGCCAGCGGCCAAGCCAGAGCCACCACCAGCGAAGCCAGCCGCCGCAGCCATGACAACCGTCGAACTCGACGGCCTTGGCTACGTGATCGATGCTTCCTCGGATTGGCCAGTTAAGAAACTGGGTGAAGGCATCTTTACCTTTCGGCTCAAACCAATATCGGTCGCGGGTAAGCCATCCATCATGCCCAGCCTAACGGTGACGAAGGTGGCGATGGGCGCCGACACTGTCGAGGCTCTTGTGAGTCGCTGCAAAGGAACTTCGATAGCGAGCGGCACAAAAGATGCCGCCATCTATCACAACTGCGAATCGGAGATGGCTGGTCTTACGATTCGAACCGCCGAATACGTGACTAAGATTGAGGACCAGTACCTCACGTGTTCGGCTAGCGGTCTCGACTTTGACGTGATGAACAAAGTGTGTTCATCGCTTCGGAAAAAGTAGTAGACCGCTGCCAAGTAGCGGCATCGCTAGATGCAGCAGAACTGGCCGTCGGAGCAGCTTCCGGCGGTCACTTCGAGTAGCCCAAGGTCACCACAAGGATCGCTCTCGCAAATGCCGTCTAGGTCAAAGCAGGCGGGGTTCTCGCCTAGGATGCCCGATTGCTCATCCACGCAATCTGGCACGATCTCGTCTCGAAAGGCATCGAGGCCGAGCTGACAGAAATCTGGCGCAATGCCACCGTCGTTGCAGTGGTTCTCGAAGATGTCTTGTGTGTCAGCACCAAAGCCTCGCGGTTGATTGTCGGTGCAGCGAAGAAAGGCTGCGGCATGGTCTCGATCATCCGAACCAGAGAGCTCATCAAAAACGCAGTCGGTTAACTCGTCGACAATTTCGTCGGGGCAGCCATCAATAATGGGTTGCGGCTCGCAGTCGCCGGTGCAAGAAAGCGTTAGGCGATAGTGCCCTCGGCCCAGCCCCATGGCGGTTCCCACCACTGCCAAATACGTTCCGCTCTCAAGCAGCTGATCTTCGATGCGAGAAAGTTTGCCCCAACCCGCATCATTGTCAGAGGCAAGCGCACTTGGTTCAAATTGCGTATTGCTGATCTGTCGATAGATAAAGAGGGTCGTGTCTAGTTGGCTAGAAGATCCTTTGCGTGCGACTTCGAGCTTGATGACCGCGCCCTCGCCAACACGAAAGCGGTAGCCCTGAAAGCTCAGGTCTTCCTCGAAGCTTCCGATGGCTTCTCCGTTCACGGCAAGCACACCTTCGATCGATACAGCGTCGCTCACGTCGGTCTTTGCGCCGAACGTTGGTTCCAAAATCTCGATGTCCTCTGCGCCGGTGCAGGCGAGAAGGAGAGCGGGAAGGAGCAGAGCGCGCGAGAGCGAATTGGACATAGTGCCAGTTCCAGCAAAGCCTGTACCAATCGTGTGAATGAGAATTCGAGCGGTTAGCAGTGCCCTGCATGGCTTCTCGAATTGCCGTGCAGGTTGAGTTGCGCATTGGTGGAAGCAGCAATCAGCTTCGCACGAAAGTTCCCTGCTGGCGAAGCGTGGTGCGCCGCTTACTCGGCGCCGCCAAGTGCCATCGAGCGCACCTTGCCGTCGGCAACTTCAATCCAAAGTCCGTTGTAGGGGCTGCCAATGACGATCGATGGACTGGCCATCGAGGGCACGGCGTCGGGATCCGACATGCATGCGCGATACAGCGTGCGCACATCCTCGAGGGGAGAGCCGATACCAAGGCCCAACGCTGTTTTAATGGCCGATGGCTGCTCGATGGTTATCCAGCTCACTCGCGATGTCTTGGCGTCTTGTGTCGCGCTTGCCATCGTAAGAGAAACTCCTTGGGCGGGATATGCCCAGTTCCAGATGATGTCGCCAGTCGCGGCTTCTTCTTCTGGTTCGGAGACGGACTCGGGCGTGCCAAAGAGGGACTGGACATCGCCCGCTGACGAGCCCAAACGGATCCCAGAGAAATTCTCATTCACCGTGAGCTCTCCCTCCTCGTCCTTCTCCGAGTTGCAGTGTGCTAGCGGGTCCGAAGCGACTGGCTGCTGTGGCGATGCCTCTGGCGATGGCGCCGGTTCTGCTTGCACAATCGCGTTAGCGCTATCCGCCGATGACGTTTTCGAGGAGCTGCAAGCGAGCGCCATCGAGGCTCCGAGAAGAAGACCGACTTCAAGAGTTCTCATGCAGCACAGTATAACCGCGCTTTGCGGTTTCGAGTTGTCGTTGAGGAGCGGAGGCTTGCGAGGAGATTCCCCTCTTTGGCTGTACGGCCCGCCGACACTGTCCCGGCTACTCTTCCTCTTCGTCGGACGGATCGAGCATGGTGAGTTGAAGCTGCGTGGCCTGGTTGCCAACCACTTCGATAACTTCAATCGAAACGAGCCCGAGTTTCACTGTATCGCCAACTTCCAGCAATCGGCCAAGTTCGCGAACCAGCAAGCCTGCAGTTGTATCAACCTCCGACGGATGCGGAAGCGACGTTCCCAAAAGAAGATTGACCCGGGCGATGGGAGTTGCACCGCGTACAAGGTAGCAGCGCGTGCCGTTTGGCAGGATCTCGGGTTCTTCGGCATCGAACTCATCCTGTACCGATCCAACGATCTGCTCTAAGACATTTTCTAGCGTGATAATTCCAACGGTGGAACCGTGCTCATCGATGACGAGTGCCATGTGATCTTGGCAACTCTGCATTTCGCGAAGCAAACGTGGAATTGGCATGGTCTCGGTAACCATGCGCACAGGCCTCACAATCGTAGACATTACCGTGCTCTCATCAAGGCCCAAAAGATCCTTAACGTGCACAATGCCAATGGGCGTATCGAAGGAATCGTCTACGACGGGGTACCGAGTGTGCAGCGTGTCGCGAATGCTGGCGAGAGATTCGCCGAGGGTCCACGACTTCTTAAGGAAGACAACTTGGCTGCGAGGAACCATGACCTCTCGGCACACGACATTGTCAAAGTTGAATACAGCGGTTAGAAGCTCGTGTTCCAGTGGTGTGAGTTCGCCCGAATTTGCCGCGATGCGGATCATCGAGAGCACTTCGTCGCCCGTGGTACCAGGAGCGGTGTTCTTTGGAATAAGCAGGTTGGAAAACTTTCGAGTAAGCCAAACAAGGGGGCTAAGAACTTTTATGAATGTTGCAAGTGGCCATGCGACGAAGGGCCAGAGCCCTCTCCAGTGCACCGCGCCATAGGTTTTGGGGATAATCTCCGAGAGCATTAAGATGCCCAGCGTGAGAATCGCCGAAAAAAGCGGAACGTATCCCGAGCCAAATTCTTTGGCCGCCAACATGCCAGCGACCGTGGCACCTGCGGTATTTGCGATGGTGTTAAGAATCAAGATGGCCGAGGTTGGAGCCGTGACATCCTGCTTCATCCTCCAGAAGATCTCGGCGGCTGCTTGATGCTTGCCCTTGTCCCGTGCCGACTCGAGCGTGGCAAGGCGGGTTGAATAGAGTGTGGCCTCAAACAAGGAGCAGACGGCCGATACAAATAGCGTAATTGCGACGACGCCAAGCAGTACACTCAAGAGAGATTCTCCATACCTAGACGTATCTACCACTCTCTGGCCGTAGAGCAAGTGGGCCATCCCAGCCGAAGTGCGAAGTTGGCCACAATGGCAATCCGAAGTCTTCCACTCGGGGCAGCTGCGACGATTTGCCGCGACATAGCAAGACACATAGACTCTGCAAAGTATGTCTGACCTGCCAACCGCCACTGTGGTGTCCACCGAGCACGGGCCAGGGCATTCCTCGCTCCTCGGACCTTTGGCGATTGTCCTCGCCGTGCTAGGGGCCGCTTCGCTTGTGCACCGCGTTCTAAATGCCAGGCTAATGGCAACGCTTCGAGCGAACATCGATGTGGATTTTGACGCAACGCTTTCGAGCCTTGAGACACTGCATCTCGTCTTCTTTCCCATCCTCCTTCTTTGCTCAGTTGGGTTGGCGGTCATTACCTTTCTAATGTGGCGAAGGCTTGAGCCTGGCCGTCTGGCACGCACAGCGCTTGCCGCATTTTCTCTTCTCGCGCTCAATGCGCTGATTGATGTTCTCTTTCGCATCGCCGAGTTTGCCAAGCTCGATTCGGTCTTACAGATCGTGTGGAAGCACAACAGCATTGTCGCCGCCCTGGTGCTGATTCACGTGGGTGGTATGGCGCTGCTCCTGTGGTTCTTGTACGCGCGCTCATCGTCGCGAAGCACAGGCCTAGCGATTGTGTGGCTTGGCCTTGCCACACTTGGAATTAATGCGGCGCACACGCTGCTCCGAATCTGCTTGCCACCCACAACGGACACAGGCCTGTGGTTGCCACTTATTTTTGGAACAGGCACGTTTACCGTGGCGGTCTTTTGCGCCGCCTGGCTTGCCTGGAAAGGTCGCACACACTTCGAAGCTCGCGACCTCACAGCGAGCGTGGCTTGGGCGCCAGCGGCGCTAGGCTTGCGGCTGTATCAGCGCGGTCTCGTATGGCGTTTGATTTTAACGTTCAGCGGCTACGTTCTCCTATTTATGGCTGCCAAAGGCCGCTCGCGGGCGATGCTAGAGACCATTAGTTGGGCGCTTCCGCTGATGGCGATTGTGACCGGCGCTGTCATGACCATTGGCGTGTTTAAGTTTGCTCGCCAGCCTGCCGGCTCGCGCGCAGGAGGCCCAGCTGTGCTCGCTGGCGTCATGATGGCATTCGCGCTATTCATCGATGTCTCCCTCTTTGCCTCGCTTCTCCAAGTGCTTGGGCTCGACGGAAACTCTGTTGGCTACGGAGACATTTCCGCCGCGCGCAAGTCGCTCGAGGCTGCTCAGTCGATGGCGACCTGGGGCATGGCCCTCTCGCTTGGTGCATTTGTGGCGCTGCTTGTCTCGTTTCATCGCGTCGCCCGCGTCTTAGAAGATGCAGAGCTCGCGGGGCAGGCCTTTAGCGTTGGAGTCACTATTGTTCTGATGGGCAGCTTTGCGTGGGGCCTTCGGTATTGGCTTAGCACGGCTCAGAGAATTACCTTAGGGACCGCCATGGTCTCTGCGATAGGAATTCTTCTGGTCGTACTGGTCTTGGTCATCGCGCATCTAAACCTAGTGGGCAAACTCGCCGTGCGAATGGCCTATGCAAGCGATGCCGAGATTGTTGACGAGGCGCTAGATCGCGACGACGCCTAGGGCAGAGCTTGGCCGCCGCCGCAGCTAGCCGATAAAATACTTCGCGACATGGTGCAGGCTAGGCTCTCTATAGTTAGCGAGACCGGCGATTGCAACGATGGTGGCGCCGCCAGCATTGGAAGCTCGGAGCCTCGGATGAAGGTTCAGTATGCCGAGTAGCGGCGCTTGTTGTGAGCGTCGCCGCCAACGGCATAAGAATTGTTCTTTGCCTTCACCACATAGTTCGACACCCACGTCGCAAACCATTTCGACAAGGCCCTCGCGTTGCAAAAGAGAAACAAGATGCCGGTGCGCCCTTGAGTATTGCTAACGCCGAGAGACACAAAGAGCGATTGAGCAGCCGAGCGCGACGAAGCGAGCTGGGCCGTCTGCCTTGGGGCATTCGAACGCTAGATGTCCATCACGATTCGGCCTTCGATCTTGCCCTCAATCATGCGGGCGAAGATGCTGTTGACGTTGTCGAGGGGCTCGCGGGTAAAGATTGGGGCCACCTTGCCCTCGGCGGCGAAGGCCAGTGCCTCGGCCAAATCGTTTCTCGTTCCCACAATCGATCCGCGAATCGTTTTGCGGTTGAGAACCGTATCGAAGATGTTGAGTGGGAAGTCTTCGGGAGGCAAGCCCACAAGACTCATCGTGCCGCCGCGGGCCAACATACCGACGCCTTGGCTAAAGGATTTACCCGCCACCGCCGTTACCAAGACGCCCTCGGCGCCGCCTCCAGCCTGTACCTCGGCTACCGGATCCACCTTAAGCGCATTGATGACCTGATCGGCGCCTAGGCGAGTGGCGAGTTCGAGCTTGTCATCGGCAATATCAACGGCGATGACATGCATGCCCATGGCTTTGGCGTATTGCACGGCCATGTGGCCCAAGCCGCCAATGCCAGAAATCACCACGGTCTGCCCGGCGCGAGTCTCGGTTTCGAGTAGGCCTTTGTAGACGGTGACTCCTGCGCAGAGCACAGGCGCCGCTGCGGCCATATCAAGGCCTTTGGGAATATGACCGACGTAGTTTGGATCGGCCAAGACATAGTCGGCAAAGCCACCGTTAACGCCGTAACCGGTGTTTTTCTGATCGAGACAGAGCGTCTCCCAACCGCCCATACAGTGATGGCAATGGCCACAGGCCGAATAGAGCCACGGCATTCCTACCGCGTCGCCGACCTTAACGTTCTTAACGTTCTTGCCAACTTCTTCGACGAATCCAACGCTCTCATGTCCAGGGATAAAAGGTGGCGACGGTTTGACGGGCCAATCCCCATGGGCCGCGTGCAAGTCGGTGTGGCAGACACCACTGGCAGTCACCTTGACGACGATTGAATCGTCGGTGACCTCGGGCTTTGCCACTTCACAAATATCCAAAGGTGCGCCAAATTCGCGAACCACTGCTGCTTTCATTATGGATGCCATGGTTCATTTCTATAGCAGGCCATCGAATAATGGAAAGCACAGACTTCGTGAAACTTGCGACTTGTATGTGGAATTATTGCTAAGAAAATCTCGTATGCGCACGAGTTGCGTGTGCGCGTGATTCTGCCGCAACTCCTTCGCATTTCTCGTGCTTCCCTCTTCTAGAGGCGACTTGTCACGACAAAGACTTGTAGTTCACTCACGACGGTGCTCGCCGCCCTCGGGGCGGTAGGCCGCACGCCAGTGGTCGGGACTGGTCAGCGGTGTGTCGGCGGGCAACGAAAGAAGGCGCTGGAGCTTGAGAAGGTCGTCGGACTCCATCATGGGAAGCTCGCCGATGAACGCTGTGCCCATAATTCGTCGACAAGCGCTGCAGGTGATCTTGCGAATCCACAGTCGCTGGCCATCGAGAGCCACCATAAGGCTCTCACCGCGCGAGGCTGGGAGATTGGGCGGGGTGCGGCTCTCCACGAGGATCTCCGCGCTATCCGGTGGGGATTGGTGAAGGAAGTCGGCGGGCTGATAGACGCCTGCAACTCGGCCATCCTTGGCGCACACAAGCTGCCTCTCTACGACGTCGCCAGTCTCGGGACCATCGCAAGGCGTGCCGAGGGCCGCAAACGATTGGGGCAGAGTGCTGGTATCGACGACGTACATCGCTGGGCTTGTTGAGGGCGCTGGCGTCGTTTCGGCAATGCCGGTTTCCTGTGTCGAAGAGGCAGGCGATACAGGCTTCGCTGATGACGGGGCTCCGCAGGAGATAAGAAGAATACTTAGCGTAAGGAACGCGGTGGTCGATTGGGATTTGGTCATAGGGCTATTTCCTGTCACCAGAGAAGAACGAGCAACGATGTCACGCATCCTACAGAGCGAGGCCCGAATGCACTAGCTTTCGCTGGTCACTGCGACCAACCCTCTGGCACCTCTTGCAGGGGCGTTTTGGCCTCGCTGGCGCTTGCTGGGTCGGCGCGCGGGTGACAAGCCAACCACGCACTCCGTAGCTAGTGGCACACGAGTCGCGGCCAGCAACCCGAAATGTCTGCAAACTCTCACAAAGAGTTAACCGGGACGAAACACGCTAGACCCAAGGACGTCCTATGATTTTTGCTGCAATCGCAAATGCTAGCGCGGTCGCCGCCAATACAAGGAGTTCACATATGACACCAAGCTCTCGAAATCGACAGACTCTCGCTCTCATCGCGCACGACGGAAAGAAGGCCGACATGGTGGGCTTCGTCAAGGATCACAAAGTTGTTCTCCAGCAATTTGAGCTCGTGGCTACCGGCACCACAGGCAAGCATGTCGAGGGCGCGGGTCTCAAGGTGACCAAGAAACTTTCTGGGCCGATTGGAGGCGATGCGGAAATCGGCGCCATGGTTGCGACTGGTCAATGCCATGGGGTTATCTTCCTGAGGGATCCTCTGGGAATGCACCCGCACGACCCCGATATTTCCATGCTCATGCGTCTGTGCGATGTCCACAATGTCCCGCTGGCGACCAACCCGGCCACGGCAGATCTTTTGCTTCGGGGGATGGTCGACTCGAGTTCGAGCACCAAGAATTCATCGCTATCGAGTAATCGGCTTCTTAGATGGGGAACGTTTTTCGCGGGCAACTAAGACACTGCGGCTTCTAGTCGCCGCAGAGCAGGGCTGAGTCGCTGCGCAGCGATCGCACGAGAAACTCGAAGAGGCCGCGAACCCGAGGCGTGCGGCGCAGGTCGCGATGAATCGTGAGCCACACAGGCTCTCTCGGCGGATGGGGCATGGGCACGAGCTCAAGATCTGTCGCTGCATCACCGAGGTAGCGCGGGAGAATCGCGATGCCGGCCGATGATCGCGCAGCCGCCAACAAAGCGATCGAAATCGTGCTTACGAATGATGGCTGCGCTGTAGGACATAGTCTCTTAAGCCAGTCGAGCTCGACGACCTTGCCGCCGGGTGTGCTTAAGAGCAGCGGGTGATTTGCCAGATCTTTAGGGGAGGATACAGGCCTGCGCGAAAGATAGGCGGACGAGGCATAGAAGGCATATTCAATTTCTGCGACCTTTTGAACCACGAGGTTCTTTTGCTTCGAGCGAAAGAAGCGCACAGCGATTTCGGCTTCGCGATTTCCTAGACTAAGAATTTCTCCTACTGGCATAAGCTCGATGGTGAGCCCAGGATTGTCGCGCCCAAAGGCGGCGACGCGAGGTGCCAAGTACGAAATGCCAAAGGTCTCGGGCGAGGTGATGCGCACCGTGCCATCGAGGGTGGCGAGATTTGCCTGAGCGCTGCGCTCAACTGCATGCACGGCAGATTCGACCTCTTGCATCGGCGCAAGAAGTCGCTCGGCATCGACGGTTGGTCGATAGCCTTTGGGAGTGCGCACAAAGAGTGTGAGGCCGAGGGCCTTCTCTGCTGATTCGATGCGACGGCCAACGGTCGTGTGGTCGCAGTCCAACTGCGCGGCGGCCTTTGAGAGCGATCCGGTCTTTGCGACCGCGAGGATGTAGCGCAGGTCATCCCAGTTCATGTTGGGCATAATTGCACAACCATCGGGCATATGCGTGCATTGTTACACCGACCGAATCTGCGTATGTATGAGAGCGAACCCCACGGAGCCCCCATGCAAATCATCGCAATCTCATGTTTCTCCCCGTTTCTACTCGCAGCCAGCCTAAGTGCCGGATGCGGCGGCAGTGCCAGCGAGTCGCCCGATGCCGGCGGGCTCTTGCGATGCGAACCCGCTCGCGTTGTGCTTACTCATACCTTTGAAGATCCATCAGCGTCAGGGGTTCGGTTTTCCGATGCAACGCTTACTGGCCCCGAAGACGCAGACATCTTCATGAATCAAGCGCAGGTACTTTCGCTCGGGATGTTCAGTGGCAACTCCCTTTGCGAGAAAGGCATCTTTGAGTCGATCGAGGACATTCCCCTTAACCTCGATGACTGCCCAGCATCCGGATCGGGCGAATGGACACCACGGGTCTACCTCTCGGCCTCGACCATCCATGCAACGCCAGAATCCGAACGCATTGGTCTTGGAATCTTGGCTTGGAACGCCGACCGCACCGCGCTCTACAAGCTTCTTGTCGTTGGCGATTCTTACAACACGCAAGGCGTGTCAACGGTGAGCTTCGACTACGAGCGCGTGGTGGCCTCAGAACCCGAAGTTCCCGATCCACCGCTCTAGCATTGGTCGCTTCTACTGCGGCTGTTGTCTTCGGAAGATCGCAGCGCCTGTGAGTGCGACTAAAGGAAGTGCTTCGAGGTGGCTAGACGAGACTGCTGTTGCCGGGGTCCACTGTCTTCGCACACTGTTCTAATAAATTGCTGTGGCACGGTGTGCGATTCCTCGCAGCACTGGAATCGCTGCGTTGTTGCCTTCGCGGCATGTGGCGTAGGGACGTATACGACCTTGGCATACTGTTTGCTCAACTGGAATCCATCATGCCTCTGCTTCCTTCCCCTTCTCGGAAGCCTCGAGGGGCCCCGTATCAATTCATGCGCATGCACTCCCTCCTCCTCTCTCTCTCTCTTCCTCTTCCTCGTCCGTTGGCTCTTCTTCTCCTTTCGTTCGCCCTCCTCACACTCCCCACTCTTCACACACCCTCACAAGCGAACGCATCTAGGTTTAAGCCGGCGAGCGCAAAGGCGAAGAAAAGCAAGCAGGCGTTGTCCAAAGGCCAGCGCCGAAACGTGCGAAGCCTTTTGGGCAAGGCTCGCAAACTCAAGCCCGCAAACAAGGCGCTCTTTCACGCGCGGATCACAAGACTTCGAGCCGAGCGCACGTCGAAGTGGATTCGGAACTTCAAGACTTCAAGCAAGTATGGACAAGAACTCGGTCACCGAATTGCCAAGGAAGGCGTTCGTCCTTACAAGCCAGGCAACACGCGTTTTCTAGCGCTGCCAATTCGCACGCTCTCGGGTGGCTCGTTGTCTGATCCAACAACCCTCGTACTCACGCCCACCGGGACGCTGGCTGTTGCGACACAGTCGGCGGAAGGTCGTTGGCACGTGAGCGCTGAAGGAGGCGTGTCGGCAAGGGCCGTGTTGCACTTCTCGCTCACGCCTCAAAAAATATCTCGCGATGTAGCACGTGCCTTCGCCGCCAATTTGCAAACTGGCAAACTCAATACGATCCAAGTTCACACCTACGGTTCCAACTAACGAAGCCGTTGCGTTTGGCTGCTCGCACTATGGTCTCAAGAGTGCTCTGAACCAGCGCATCTTGCTACACTCCGCGTGCTGCTCATGCGCGCAATGCTTCAAAGTCGGTACACCCTCGCACTTGTCCTAATGAGTGTGCTGGGCTGTGATGATACCTCGTCGACGTCATCGGAATCCAAGCCGCAGCAAGGGTCGACATCGACCGCGAAGCAAACCCCAGTCGACGACTCTTCGCGCCCGATGCTCTTGGTGTTTTCCCGAGACTACTGCGCGCCTTGCCAGGTGATGAAACCTTGGGTGGAAGAGCTTAGCGCCGAGACGCGGGGCGTCGACGTTGTGACAGTAAACGTCGATCGCAAAGCACATGAGCACATCGGTGCCTTCTTTAAGATTTCGGCGGTACCAACGCTTATCTACTTGCAGGGCGATGGCGTGATTGCTCGCCGCACCGATGGCTTGGCCAAGAAGGCGCAAATGATCGCAGTGCTGCAGGAGCTTGGATGGCAACGCTAAAGCACGCTGTGCTCGGCGCACTCTTGGCATGCTTAACTCAAGCCTGCGATTCGAAAACGTCGTCGTCGCCAGATACGCCTGCGCAAACGCAAGCCGACGAATCGATTTCCAAGGCATTGCCAAAGACCGCGTTGCAGGTCGCCCCGGCACAACTCGAGCAGCTGGAGATCACGCAACCAGGAGGCGAGCCGGTCACTCTGCGCATCGCCGATGGCCAGTGGAACATCACAGCGCCGCTCTCGTATCCAGCGAAGGTGCCCTCGGTTGAGTCGATGCTGGCAGTTCTCGCCGAGGTTGAGATCGTTCGACGTGTCGCAGCCCAACCAGAGCCGCCGCACAGGCTAGGTGCCGATGCGCGAGTCTTGGTTACGACGTGGTCCAACGATGGTGCCGAGCAAACGTTTGCCATGGGCGCCTCAACGCGGGAAGAGACCTTTGTGCAGCTTCTGGGCGAATCACAGGTCTATGCGGTTCGCGGCTCATGCAGGCGGTTCTTCGATCTCTCCGCCGAGCAGCTTCGCGAGCCTTCAATCACAAGCTTCGACGTTGCCTCCATCAAGGCTGTGCGCTTTGTAAACGCGTCGGGCACGCTGGACTTGGTTCCTTCGCCTGAGAACAACACCGAGTTTGTTGAAGCGACTCCAAGCATTGCCAACTTCAACAGCCAACGCGCCAGTAAGAACGTGGCGGTCTTGGCGGCGCTCTTTGCAAAAGGCTTTGTCGACCCACCGATCGATGCACAGGCAACCGGTCTCTTTAACGCCGATACGCCGCGTGCAGAAGTCTCCTTACAAGGCAAGGAAGAGCCACTTACGGTGTTCATCGGCGCGCGAACCGCAAACGGCCGCTTGCACCTCCGAACCTCAAACTCAGAACAAATCTATCTTGTCTCTGCGCACCTAGGTTCAAGCCTCGCGCCCAAGCGCGAACACTTCGAGCGCACCGACGCAGAAGTGCAACCCCCACTCGCCGCCGATACCGACGGCCCAATAACAACGCCAGCCCAACACGCGAAAGAGCACAAACACGGAACCGTGCGACCCACCCGAGTGCCACCAAAGCTCATGGGCGAGCTTCGGGCGTTAGCGGCCCAGCAGCGGTAGGTCGTGCCTGGGAGCAATTCTCGAAACCAGGCACTGTGGTGTTTACGCCACATTACTATTTGGAACGCTTGGCTACGTACTATGGCAAATTCAGGCACTTAGGCTGTGGCACATATATTGGTACTCCCCTCAGTTATGAACCAAATGATTCGTTTACTTGTCATTTCAGGTGCCCTCGCAATGCTAGCCGCAAGCGGCGCTTGCACGGTGCAAGGGACCACGCGCACCACTGGTTACGCGTCCAGTCCAAATTTGGTGGCAATCGGTAGCGGCGTGTACGTGGTTGAAAACCACTCGCAGTCGGTCTTCTACTCGGATGGCTATTACTGGATGGCCGGAAATGGCGGCTGGTACCGCAGCTCGTACTACGATCGCGGCTGGGGCTATGTCGACTACGGCTACGTCCCACAACGGGTTATTCGGATTCGGCAACCACGTAGCTACGTCCACTACCGCGCACGACCGGGGATGAACGTTCGAAAGGCGAGCACGATCGACCACCGAAGACAAGGAGCGCCAGCCCGGCAGGCGACTCCGGTCCACCGAAGCAATACCCGAGTTCCAGCAGTTCGAGGCCGTGCGCCGGCGCCGGCTCATCGAACGGTTCCAAGTGCTCGAGCGCGCCCCGCAGCACGTCCAGTGGCGCGACCCGCGGCACGTCCTCCAGCACGCCAGCAACCTGCGGCTAGGCCAACTCGCAAAGAGCGAGCGCCAGCTCCCCGCCGAGCAAAGCCCTAGCGTCTGAGTGGCCGTTTCACCCCGAATCGAGATTTGGGGTGAAGCTGTGGCCCTGTCGCGGAGTTAGTCTTGGCCTATGGCCGATCTAACTTTCTATACAAACCCTCAGTCCCGTGGTCGCATCATTCGATGGATGCTTGAGGAAACCGAAGCTCCTTACGAGACGGTTGTCCTAGACTACGGACCGGCGATGAAGTCGCCCGAGTACCTTGCCATCAATCCGATGGGGAAAGTACCTGCGATTACCCACGGCGAAGTTCGAGTCACCGAGTGCGCTGCGATTTGCGCGTACCTGGCCGATGCATTTCCCGAAGCCAAGCTCGCCCCCGAGCTTGGGTCACCCGCTCGCGGTGAGTACTATCGCTGGCTATTCACCACAGCTGGCCCGCTTGAGCACGCAGTCTCGAACAAGGCCTTTGGCTTTGAGGTCGCTGCCGACAAAGAGATGACTGTCGGGTACGGCAATCTCGCTCGGCTGCTTGATGTTATTGAGGCCCGCCTCGCCGAAGGCCCCTACCTAACCGGAAAGAGCTTCACGGCTGCCGACCTCTACCTCGGCGCCCAGCTCGGTTGGGGCATGATGTTTGGCACCATCGAGAAGCGCCCGGCATTTTCCGAGTACCACGAGCGCCTCGGTGAGCGTCCAGCTGCCAAGCGAGCGATGGCAAAGGACACCGAGGTGATTGCGGAGAAGTAGAGAGCCGCATCGCGCCTGGGCGCCGTGCCCAGGCAGCTAGTCGATGATGTCGTCGATGTTCTCGCAAACGCCGACCTCGAGGATCACGTAGAGCAGGACGAGCTCTTGTGGCGTCATGGTCGGCGAGCCTTCTGAGGTCTCGTAGACCGAGTAGAAGACCTTTCCGGCGTCGTAGTTGTAGGTGACCATCAGCGGCGAGCCTGGATACGAGCCGTTGTCTTCGACCCAGGTGTAGGGCTTAACCACGCCGTTGTCTTCTTCAAGGCCGCGGCCATCGTCAACTTCGGTGGTGGCATCGATGGTGACGTAGCCGTTTGAGAACGGAACGCTGTTTGGCGACTCGGAAGTAACAACGCTGAGCCATGCGCCCAAGCCGTCGTCGAGAACGTCGCCAGTGGTTTGGTAGGCGCCGTTTGTGCGCCGGCCAATGTCAAACTTGGTTGCCTCGTCACCCTGATAGAAATCGATGTAGTCGGGAAAGGCGGATTCTGACCACAGCGAGACCGTACACGAGTTGTAGATGCGACCGCCGGCCGAGACATATTCGCGAAGCATGTCGACATGGTCGTTCACGAATGCGACACCAACATTGCTTGAGAAGCAGGGCAGGTAAATCATCTGGTAGCTGTTTAAGACACTTTGGTCGTCAAAGAGCGCCGACGTGTGCGGGTACGAGCCGCCGGTAGCATCAGCGTAGATATCGAATTGTTCTGAGCCCTCGATAAGCTCTCCCGAGCCATCCACTTGCCCCATTCCGAACTTGCCGAGCAGGTTGTAGGTGAGGTCGGGTGAGGTTTTGACGACACCAAAGGTTGGGATGGTGTCGAGGCCATCGTCGGTTGTTGCGCCGGGCAGGGTGGTTTGCTCTTCGGGCACGGCGGATTCCATCCCGGTGACAACATCGAGGCTTCGAATGCGGCGGAAGTTGCCTTTGCGGGTGACGAGGTCCCAACTGCCAACGGGCACGTCGATGGACCAAGTGCCATCTGGGTTGGTGAGGGTGTGCGGCTTGCCCTGCATATCGTCGCACTCGTAGTCGTAAACCCCACTTGGGATTGGCTCGGGTGCAGTGGTTGTAAAGTACACAAGTGCCCCAGAGATGGGGAATTCGCCGGATGGAGCCATGACTCGGCCCGTTAGCGTCACGGTTTCGAACACTCTTGCGTCACTTTGATCGACCGAGCCATCGCCGCCCCCGCCGCCGTCGTTGGCACTTCCGGTCCCGTCGTCTGCTGTGCCACACCCGGCGGCGAGAGCTAGCCCGGCTGCCAGCGTTAGCATTTTGCCAGCTGCTCGAGAGCTAGCCGAAAACGACACTGTTGTTTTGTACTTCGTCATAGTCACTTCCCCACCATCATTGTACGGCGCTCGGCTCGATGTGATCAAGCGCTACCTTGGTGGCTGGGTGTAGGCACGAGTGCGTATAGAAGCAAAACGACGAGTGCTTCTCTTGTGATCAAATGTGTGCCGTCTATGGTTTGGCCGCAACAATCTGCTGGCAGACGATGTTTGCCTCGATGTTGCTTGGCAAACCCGAGGAAAAAGAACTTCTCTTAGGAAGCGGTGTTCCAAAAACTAGGCAGATGGTGACAGGGGAAGAACCTGTGATGCGAAATGCTCCTGGGATGGCGGTTGCGTTCCCACATTCCATCGTGTTGCCCGCGCCGAAAGGAAAGAACGCGGCGCCATCTTGGTACACGACAACATCCCACGGGGAAGTGATTGGCGACTCGCAGCTTATGAGCATTCGAAACCTATCACCCGATGCGTAGACACTTGGATCGGTGGCAACGCTGCCTTGGTGCTCGCGCAGGAGCGAGAGCACGGGTTTGCCGCCCTTTGTGAGGCCACCCATGCTTGGCCTGGTGGCGCCGTCGGGTTGCTCGTGGCGACCCATCCAAACAAATACAACGAGTGCCGCCAATGCCGGGACAAACGCAGCCGGCCACCAGCGCTTTAGTCTCTGCGAGAATGACTCGGAAACGTCGCTTGGCATCACCAGTGGCCGCAATGAGCGAGTTGTTGCCTGCACGTCCTCCCAGCTTGCGCGACAGGCATGGCACTGCTGCAGGTGCTCTTCGATGCGCGTGTCCTCGGCAGGAGCAAGTTCGCCTGTTATGCGCCGATCGAGTTTAAACCACGAGATGGGCGTACTAATGCAATCGAGTGGTTGTGTCATTGGGCCGCCTCCTTTGTTTTGGTTGTAAGTGTTTCGGTCGTGAGTTGTTGCGCGCACTCTTGAATGCGCGTGATTCGCCTGGCAATGCTGCGCCGGCTGGTGGACATAAGCTCCGCAATCTCATCTTGGGTCATGTCATCAAAGTAGTGATAGGTAAGAACCTCAGCACTTTTCTTATCGAGCTTATCGACGAGCTTGGTAAGAAGATCCAAGCCGATAATCGAGTCTGCGCAGCCGATGCGGGCAATGCCGCGCAACGATTCGTCGTGCCTCTCGATAAGCCCGAGTCGACCTTTGCGATCTCGAAGATGGTTAAGGCAGCGATTGGTGACCGCTCGATACAAGTACGCCAAGTCGACAGACGTCTTCTTTTTTGCAAGCAAGTCCACAAAGAGGCCGTGCACGATGTCCTGTGCATCGTCCTGGCTTTGCAAGAGACGTTCGGCTTTGCGCACCAGGCGCTCACCGTATCGAGAGTAGGCTTCCATCTTGGGACAGGGTTACCTCTACCACGCGTAGCGGAATCCACTGTTAACGCCAATGCCGCCAATGTCGTGTTTTCCACCTCGCCCATTGTCGATCGTTGGCGCTTGCGTCCAAACACCCTTTAGGTAGAGGCCAATGCCGTAGTTGTAGTCCTGGCTAAGACCCACCCCCAGTTCCCTTAGGAAGCCAAGTTCGGTGTTCTTTGTGCTGCTGGTCATCGAATCTGTAAGAGTTGTTCTGGAGAGCGAACCTCCGATTCCGCCTTCCAGATAGATCTTACTTGAGACGGGCCCGATCCAGCGTAAGTGATTTCGCAGTGTGACGGCGACGGCTCGCAATTTTAGGGTGAGTCCAAGGCCTCGCCATGACAGCTTTTGCTCTAATCCTTGGCCGATGTCGGTGCGCGACGCTGTGCGCGTTTCCAAATTTGAAACTTCGAGCACGGTCTGCAGCTGAGGGATCCGGGACGTCATTACCAGAGCCAAGGATGTGCGTACGTACTTATTAGGCCCTGTATCCGAGTAGCCGTTGTTCCCAAGATCAACGGTATACCGGTCCAACACGCTGCGAACCTGCCCGCCGCCAAACTCAAGTGCCCATTTAGGCCGCGGTCTTGCAAACCCGCCTTTCGCCGTGGCGACCTCGCCCGCTGAGACCGCTTCGCAACTTTCGGGTTGCAGCGCAAAACTCTGATTCTCGCGAAGCTTAACTTTGCATCGCCTGATGTCTCGGCTTTGCCGAACCAAGACCACGTAGTCGCCAGCGGGAAGCGCCAACGAGATATTGCCTTTTGCCTTGTGCAACTCGGCTACAACAGAACCAGAGTTTTTCTGTTGCACCACTATAGTGGCCTCAAGGCCTTTGGAGAGCGCCAATTGAGAACTCGCTGTTTTGGGATAGCTAAGAATGACTTCTCCTTTGCCTTTGATGTCAGTCTCTAAGGTGACGTGCTGTGTCCCCACGCGGGTTTTGGTCGTGTCGACGAGTGTTGTGTTGTAGGCGTATCGATAGGCCTCGGCCAGAGTAATTCTGCCATCGCCATCCGAGTCTCCGGCTCCGCGAAGCCCCATGAGCAAATGGTGGGTAAAGAACGATGAGCGAAGCCTCTCCGACTCCTGGCTTAGTTCTGTCGCCGACGACGATGCCATCACCGCTACGCCAGCCGCTTGCAAGCGATTGACACTGTTGACCGAGAAGTCTTCGGCTGCCTCAACTCCTTTGATGCGAGAGAAGGCGCCGCTTTGGCAGGCGTCGAGCAGAATGATCGTGAGGGTGGACTTAAGCGCCAAGAGCCGAATGCGAAGTTCACTTAGAGGCATTTCCTCATCGCCCAAGACAAGCGAATTAGAGCGAGCGTGCCCGGAGTAGTAGACAAGCAATTGCGACTGCAGCCCTTGTTGCTGGCGTTTCTCGAGGCGAATTGCGAGTTTGTCGAGCTGCGCTTCGAGTTGGGCGCGTGTTGGGCGCAGGACCAGTTGAATGTTGCTGGCTGGGGTTTGACCAAGTGCCTCGATGAGGCTTGAGACGCGCTTTGCATCTTCCTCGGCAAAGCGCAGGTCTTGTTGGCCCTCGCCACCGGCATTGGTGCCAATGAGCAGCGCAAACGATTCGGCCTTGGGGGCCGTATCCGCATGGGAAACGCCTGCGACCATTAGCAGCATAAAGGTGGTGAGAAACGCGAGTTTGAACGTGGTGTGCATGAGCCGATTCCTGTCTAGTCTTGATGAGTTGCCCCCTAAACACGCAACTTCTTCGCAAGGGGCGAAAAAAAACAAGTTTGTTCTCAGCTTCCGCTCCAGGCGCCTATGCTTTGGGCCATCGCGGCCAGGCTTCTTATGGTAAACGAGGCTCATGCACGGCACTAGCGCGCGATGACGGGACTACTCATAGCGAGCGCCCTGCTCATCAGTGCCCTGACGCTGTACTCCCTCGCACACTACTTTTGTGCTGCGGTATTTCTGTTTTCACGCCAGAAGCAGCGCGCATTCTCCGATGCAAGTGATGCGGTCTCGGTTCTGGTGCCGGCGCGCAACGAAGGCGAGTCTGCGCTGCGTGCGATTGTCTCGCTGCTCGAGCAAGATCACAAAGGGCCGACTACCGTCTATCTCCTTATTAAGGATCGTTCGGATTCGTGTATCGAGATTTTGGCGAAGCAGCACCCGGGCATTTGTTTTGACGTGCCGGCGCCAGCGCGCATCGAGTTGCCCGAAGAAGAGGGCCGCTGCACTGTCATTATGTACACCGGCTTGGATCCCAAGAGCGACAAGGTCAATTGGATGACCGCGCAGGTGACAACGCCGTACTTGGCGATTCTCGATGCCGACCACCAGGCGCGGCCAGATTGGCTCCGAACGTCGCTATGCCTTTTGCACGAGAAGAAGGCGCGCATTATTCAGGGCACTCGCGGGCCGCTCGTCGCGCACGGGTTCTTTCCGCTTTGGGATTCACTGCATCAGCACATCGGCTGCGAAGTCTTTAACAACGCCTTCTCCAAAATGGGTTTGCCAGTTTTCTTTACCGGGACAACTGCGGTGATGGAAACCGAACTCTTGCAAACAAATCCGCTAAATGCTTGCCTTACCGAAGACGCGTATTTTAGCTACACGCTTCTAAAGCAGGGCGTTCGCATTATTCACAATCCCTACAGCGGCTCTGACGAGGAAACCTCGCCGGACCTCTACAGTTTTCTGGCTCGTCGGCGTCGCTGGGCCAATGGGCACACACAAGCTTTCTTCGATCACATATCGATACTTTGGGATTCGCCGCTAAAGATTCGCGAGCGGCTGCAATTCTTGCTTCACGGTGTGCACTACCTTGTCTCCATTGCCGTCTTGGCCCTGCACGTTGTCATCGGCCTTATCTTCGCGAGCGAAATCGCTCCGCTCTCGGCCTGTGCTGCTGCGGTAGCGAGCTTGATGCTTGCGTTCGCTGTCGCCAGAACTCAGCCGACTGAAGTAGGGCCGCGTCCGTTTCGGCAGCGACTTGGAACCATGGTCCGCAGAGGCGCAGCCCTCACGGTGCTCTTTACTTGGCTTGCGCCGGTGGTCTTTATCGCCATGAATCTCGCGCAAGCTGTCATCACCGATGATCCGTCGCGCACCTTGCTGCCAGGGCCACAGCTCTTTCACGCGATTGGCCTTATTGGCCTATGTGCGCCGGTTGTCGTACTGCTGGCGGGTCTTGTAGGAATGCGGCAACTCGGTGCTGGCTCGTTTGTGGCTGTGGTTGTGACCTATCTTTTGGCCTTCTACCTCGATCTCTGCGGCGTGCTCTTGGGCATTGTCGACCGCATTACCGGAGGCGCCAAGTGGCAAGTCGTTCGCCGCGCAAGTGCACTGCCCACAGCCGAAGCTCGCGGATCGGCGGCGCTGATTGTACCGCTTGACCTAAAGCAAAGCTGGCGAGTGAAGCGCATCTTGGAGTCGACGCAGCAGGCAGTAACCCGCAGCAGTAGTAGTGAGGCGAGATGAAGCGCGTCGGTCTATGTTTGATTGCACTGGCGATCGTTCTCTTTGTCGCAGGTGTCTTGTACGCGCCGCATCCGCGAATTCGCGTGGCGGATGCAATTTGCGTTTTGCAAGAGCACGATGACTTGCCTTGGAATCGCGCGACGGCAAAGCGAGATGGCTATTGCCAACTCGATTCGCCCGCGCGATTTACTCGCCGCAGCGGATCGTTTGAAACCCTGCGAAATGAGAGTTTTTCCGATGTCCCTGGCAACATCGATGGAGCGTATTGGGACAAGCTTGATTCGACCTTTCCCTGTAACGAGGCGATCTTCTCGCCAGACAATGTCGTCGAAACTACGGGCGGTGGCATCAGTCTACGCCTTGAACAAGCAAAAAACGCAAAGGGCGCAAGCTCTGGATCCATTGCGACCAAGGTTGATGAGACATTTACTTATGGCCGTTTCGAGACCGAACTTAAAGCGGCAAAAGGCTCGGGGCTTATTACAGCGTTTTTCTTATATCGCTTTGACCCTTGGCAAGAGATCGACTTCGAGATTCTAGGCAAGGACACCACCAAAGTTCTCATCAACGTCTTCTTTAACCCAGGCGAGCCAGGCGACCTTTACAACTACGGGCTTCGAGGCACGCCGGTTCTGGTTGATCTTGGCTTTGATGCCTCGCTCGACTTTCACACCTACGCTATCGAGTGGGAGCCGGACCAGATTCGCTGGTTTGTGGACGATCGCCTGATCCACGTTCGCCACAACGGAGGCCCGACGCCCATCCCGCATTTGCCGATGCGCTTTCACGCCAACCTGTGGCCCTGCTGCAGCGAAGAGTTAGCTGGACCGTTTGATCCATCGATACTGCCAGTTGATGCTGGTTTGCGTTCGATTAAGATCTCAAGCTGGCAACCCTCGTTGGGCTCACAGATTAAGAACTCGATCTTTGGCTACTTCTCGCCGTCAAAGAAGGCCAAAGATTGGCGCGACGATGCCAGTTGGATCGCACCCTCGCGTAATTGAGTTGCCGGATTATTCGTCCGACTCGCAGCGAAAGCAGATTGGAGTAAAGTCCTCAGTCGCGAGCGCTGCTAGTGCAGCGATCAGACCGAGTGCGATCACGGGTAGCACGGTTGGAATCGGCCCAAGTTTGAGGCCTGCGCTTACCTCGGCATTCTTGGCTGAGCCATCGCGATAGCCAATGCGGACGTATCCGCCGATGTTGCCTTGTTCGAAAAGCTTTGGAAAGCCGGTGACCTCGGTACTGGCAGTGAGCTCCATGCCCATGCCGTCCCCGCGGTGAACTGCGTCGATGGAAAGCTGAGTCCTTAGACGTCGTCCAGTCGCTAGCCGCCGGCCTGGCAATAGCAAGGTTGCATTGCCGCGGTCGTGAAAGAGTGCGAGCCCTGTGCGGAGGCCCAGTTGCGTTTGCCCATCGTCGAAGCGTGTCTCGATGTTGCTGCCAGCGCCAACTGCCAGTCCCAGGCTCTGTCGAACTTCGCCAGCGATTCCGCCACGCGACCACAGCCGCCAGCCAAGATGGGCCATGGTATCGGTATGGGCAAAGAACGAGCCGCCATAGCCAATGCCTACGGTGCTTGTTACGTCCCAGAGAAGCGACTCTGTTGAGGTTGCTCCAACCACCGACTGGATGGGGTTGTCCTCGAGAAGGCGCGCTTTGACCTGTGGCGATGAGGAATGCACGAGGATGCGTGTTTGCCCATTGCGGCGGTGGCCCGTAAACAAGGCGCTTGAGAGCGTTAAACTCCCATTGGGCGGAACGCTGTTTTGCCACGCAGATGTGATGGCATCCCACTCCTGGGTCACCACAGGATCGTCTGCTGCAAGCAACTTCTCGCTGTCTTCGCGAAGCGCTACACAGTCAAGCTCCTGAAGCTCGTCCTCCTCTCCGCTTCGGTCGATTTGGCTTAGGACCCTTAGAGACTCGCTATCGCCATGTTCTCGCTCGTAGGCGCACATGCCCGAGCGCTCTGCTACTTCGGCAACTCTGTCGAGCGCCTGTGCTGGCGAGCCATTAACGTCGACGTATTGATGTTGCGAGGCACTGCATGAACAGCCGAGGACGACGATTAGTAAACCTCTTAGAATCATTCGTCTTGCAATTCGCATTTGCGTGCGACAAAAGCAAGTTGGAGGCCAGCTGATACTGTTGCACCGTAGTGCTTTTGCACTGCGCCAAGAGCACTGGCCGCTGGTGAATTCTCAACACTGTATTCGTTTCGATACAGCAAGTTTTAAGGTGTGTCGCGTGCGCATCGCGAAGCACTCGCGCTGCCGTACTTTGCCACTCTGCTGTGACGCAGGAAACGTCGCCCGATTTGGGCGACATTTTGAAGCTAGCAGCTACTCAACTACGAGTTTCTCGAGGTCGAGGCCACCGGCGTACCAATAGCTTGTGTAGTCGCCGTAGCCGTAGACGGTGATGCCAAAGGCGGTAGCGCTCTCGATCCTGTGGTTGCCGTCGCCGCTGTTGTCGAGCAGGACCTTTGCGACCGAGAATTCACCGCCGGCTGGGCTAAAGCTTGCTGCGGGGATTGCTGCTCCATCGAGAGTGACGGTCGTTCCGGTCTCGGCGACAACGTTTACGTAGTTGCTCGCGTAGTTGGTTGGTGCGTGAAAGAGGTAGTCGACTCGGTATTGTTCTGATGGAACCGCCAACGTAAAGGCCGGGTCGCCTGCTCCTCCACCTGCATCTTGGCCGGTCATGTATTCGGCTACCAAGATCTTCTTATTGGATGCGATTAGGAAGTCTGCCGCGTTGTTGTCCAGTTGGACAAACTCCCCAGCGAGGGCAATGCTTGTTGGAGCACCGGCCTGCGGTGGATCGTAGCTAAGGGTTGTGTCGCCTTCGGTTGCGACAATGCGAATAATTCGTGCCTTGCCTTGGGGAATCGCCGGCAGAGCGGCCGAGGAGACTGCATAGCGGTTGCCCATTGCCTGGACCGGGAATAACGACTCTTCGAGGTGGTCGCAGGCGACAACGTTTACTGGGACGTTTGTGCAAAGGTGCCCGCCAATGACCTGAATGGGCCGGTTGGAGGTGATTCGCGAGCCCGTCAAGTCGCCGGAGGTCGTTAACACTTGCAGCACATCGCCGCGATTGAGCGAGACCGTCTGGGGAACTCCGCGTGAAAACGCCGGTGAGCCTGTGCCGCTAGCGGTGTCCACGCTGGAAACCATGGTGATCTCGGTGTTGTTCTCAACAGCGGTTACGGCGGTTAGTCCCGGAAAGCCATTTTGCCAATGGGGCCACGCAGCGACGACGTAGTCGGTTCCTAGGACGTTGCTTGGCAAGAGCAACGAGGCATCGTTTGTGTACGAGAAGTTGGCGCCCTGTTGATAGTCGAGCGCGCTAAACTGATACACCGTAATTGGGCTTGTGGAACGCAGGTGGTAGGCGCCGTTTACCGAGAGTGTCCCTGTCGAGGTGGTGCCGCCGCAGCCGAACGGGCTATTGCAATTGGCCGCCTTAAGGTCGGGGACCCACGCGAGCGGTTGAACTTGAACGCTTTGTGGTGGCACCACGATGTTTATTGGCGCTGCCTCGGCGCCCCCTTCGATGGTCACGTTTGCGGCGACGTTGGAAGCGTTTGCGATGGCTACGGCAAAAGCAAAGTCGTTTGAGACCTCGTTTGCTGTGACCGTTGGGAAGTATTCGCAGCCGATGTAGCTATTGCCTAGCGACTGCGGAGAACACGTACCGACACACTGCCCAGAGCCTTCATCACAGCTATTGCCCTGAACCGAGTCACATAAGAAATCTTCGTAGTCCGTTCCGGCGGGGTTGCAAACCGAGGCGATTTCACCTGTGCAGGTTGATGTGCCAGGTTCGCAAAAGGTGCAGCCCAGTTGGCTATCACAGGCGTTGTCACACGCTTCTTGGAGAACAAGTTGGCCGTCGACACAGGCGACAAAATCCCCGCCTTGACATTCGGTCACCCCATTGGTGCAGCCCTCGCCAGGGTTGGCGTCTGCCGAAGCGCCGCTGGAGCCGCAGCCCGAGCCCGAGCCCGAGCCTAGAAAGAGAGCCAAAGCACAGAGTGCGAGCGAAGACTGGAACGAGCCTGACGCACTAAAGGACGATGTGAAGGGATGTCGCATTGTCGCGAACCTAGCATAGTACTGAGCGCCGCAATGCTCGATTTTGAGCAGCCCGGTCAATGGGGTTCGGCCAACCGGCGGCTCGTAGACCGCGCTGCGTCATGGCTGTGAGACACGCCTCTTTTTCGCGAGTTGCGCCCGTGCACATTCTCTATAGGAGCCTGCGATTGTTGGGGCCACCTACGTCTCTGGTGGAACCTGGGTTCTGCTTGGCGGCATTCGGTCAGAGCCCGAAGCACTGAGAGTTTCGTCAAAGTACTCCGGCATCGCGCTCGCTTAGGACGGCACTTAGAAACTCAGAGTTCTTCTGCCAATGCAAGAAGAGTCGGTGCCACGTAGTCTGCTGGAATTGAGAGGGGGTACATCACTTTTCCTGGCCGGGAAATGAACGCCGCTTGCATGCCCGCGGCCTTGGCGCCTGCAATGTCCCAGCCGTGGGCCGCGATCATCAGGCCTTCGGATGCTTCGATTCCCATCTCGGCAAGTGCCCACTCGTAGACAGCCATATTGGGCTTAAACTTCTTAACGGAATCGACACTTAAGCGGCGGTCAAAAAACGATAGTAGTCCTGCATTTTCAAACTGCGTTTGGACGCCTTTATCCGAAGAATTCGTGAGGCTAACGATGGTGTAGCCCTTCTTCTTTAGCAGCGTAAGCCCCTCGACAACATCTGGGTGCGGTGGTAGCGAGCGCAAGGGGGTGACGATCGCTTCTTTTGCCGCAGCGTGCGTGAGGGGAATGTTGTTGGCTTCAGCGACCATTTGAAGCGCTGCCACGCCTACTTCACCAAAGGAGTGGTAGTCGTTGATGGCACTATCAACGAGGGAGTGGTGCAGCATCGTTGAGAACCATAGAGGAAGAAGATCTTCCCTCCCGCCAAGAGCGTTCGCAACGGAGGCTCGCATGGCTCCTAGGTCGAGCAGCGTTTCATTGACATCCAGAAACAGCACTTTGGGACGCTGAGAGATACTTGCTTGCATAGGGGCTTTGCTTTCAAGGCTTTGCTTGCCGCCGCAAGCTGAAAGTACACAGATTAAGAAAAGATAGAACGGGCGCATAGTGTCGAATACTCCAAGGTTAATACCAGCTAGTACGTGACAGATGCTGCGACCCGAATATTCCCTGCAAAGACGTGGCTGAATAGATAGCACCCAGTCGGGGCGGGATTAGGGCTGAGAATCGCGTTCTGGCTCGATACGCCAAAGCTGCATGTAGATGTCCTGAAAGACGAGTTTTGTTTTGACCTGCTCGCGTGCTTCAAGGCCTTCGCGAAATTGAATTGTCGGGCTCATCATGAAGACTTGACCAGGGTTTGGCGGCAGCGTGTAGCTCGCTTCCATTTCGGGCCGCAAGAACTGCATGCGTACATGGGGCCCAAGGCGGTTGCTTAGCGCCAGGAGATTGCCTGGGTGGTACTGCTCCATGTTGCCGATGAGGAGGGGGCGCTCGGCAGCGTTGATGTGATTGGCTGCCCTTGGCAGCTCGTAGCTAATGCCCTTGGTCCAAAACGAGACTTGCCGCGCGTTGTGGGCGCTGCTCGCAATGCCGAGGAGGAGAAGCACCGCAAAGGCCACCTGGCCTGCCAGCTTTGCTCTCGGCGATTCGCCTCTGCTAACCAGGAAGGCCAGGGCAATTTCGACAACCATCCACGAGGGCAGTAGGTAGCGCGCCGATACCGAGCGGATTCCTCCAAAGAGCAGGTCGGGGCCAAGTAAGAGCGCGAGGGGCACAAGGACGGATGTACCGATGAGGAGCCCGGCTTTGTTTGGCGCTTTGCGCACAGCCCGTGCGAGGGCCCAAACTACGGCGGAAAGGGTAATGGCAATTGCAAGCCATGCAAGCTGCGTGTGTGGCTCGTGCCAAAGGTCGATGATGCTACGGCTCGCGTTCACAGCCAGAATGCGAAAGAGCACGAGCGGTGGCACAACAATCTCGCGAGACCACTTCATCGAGATGGCAAAGGCTTCGTAGTTTCTAAGAAGAATGATGATCCACGGCAAGATCAGCAAGAAGACCAGGGCCAGGGTGAGCACACTAAATTTGGCCACGCGCGTGATGCGGAGGCGCTCACGGATGGCGAGAAAGACGAGTTGGGCGATAATGACCGAACCTGTCGAGAACGAGGTGTAGAGCCCGAGTGCGGTGAATATTCCGTAGAGGCTCCAAGCCTTTGCGCAGCGTTTTGCCCCAATGGCGGAGTCTTCGGTTAGGCGGATCGCGCGCAAGAGCGCAGCATTGGCAAGCAAAATCACTGCTGTCCACAGTGCGTACTCGCGGGCTTCTTGGGCGTAGAGAATTAGGATTGGCGAGACGGCGGCAAGAGCAACCGCTCGCCACGCAACTTGCGAAGATTGGAATAGTTCTTTGGTGAACCAGAAAATCGCCGGCAGGCAGAGAAGGCTTAGAAGCGCCGATAGGCCGCGCAGCGTGCCAATTGCGTCGCCAAAGACGCCCATCCATGTGCGCGAGAGAACATAGTACAGGGGAGGGTGCTGCGGATCGTCGACGGCGAGCCCGCTGATGGTTTCGATTGCACTGCGATGCGAGTCGTACTGTTGGTATTGCCGAACGTCGGCGACCGAGACAACCTCGCCAGTGTAGAGGGACGATTTCCACTCGTGGTGAAGGTGGCCGCCTGCGAGAATTCTCGTCGAGACTTCGTCGTGCCAGATGAGCTTTTGCCCGAGGTCGTAGAATCGAAAGAAGACACCGCAGGCGATGGCGAGAAACACAAGTGCGGTGGTGATTCGCGGCAAGCCGAGCCACCTTTGTCGGGCGGGGAGCTCACTGGCTGGGCTCGATTCTACGGGCGGGCTCATGACGGTTTTAAATCGCTTTCTTCAGGATTGCGACCCACAGGATTGCGACGCGCGCGCCGGCGAACCCAAACCCCGAGGAGCAGGGTAAGGAATGCGGCTAGCAAGCCGATGCGAAACGGATTGCTTTGGTAGCGCAGCGATACCTTTGTAGTTCCTGCCGGCACCTCAACGGCAAGCCGGCCCTCTAGCGAGAAGACTCGGCCTTGCGGCTCGGCGGTCCACCCGGAATAGAAGTTTTGGTTTACGACCAGGACCGTCGCTGGCCCGTCGCGAATTTCGAAGTCGAGAGCATTGGGCCCCCAATAGGTTCGGTGAATGTCGCCGCCGTCTTCTAAGAATTCTTCGCCTCGAAAGCCCTCGCCAGGCATTTGCGCGGCAATGGGCAAGTAGACCGCCTCGTAGCAGTGAAGTGCGCCGCGGTTGGACGAGGCAAGCGGCATCATGAGGTTGGTATCGCCCCACCACTCGTGGTGGAATTCGGCGGCGGTGTCGGGAGGCCCAAGCGGGCTATCGTACATGCGCCACAAATTTGGTGGCCCAACGGTCCACGCATCGAGAGCGCCAACGCAGATAAGGGCAAGGGCCGCCACAAGCCCGCGCCGGCCAAAACGCTGGTGCAAAGCATCGGCGCCAAAGCCAGCGAGCACCGCAATGCAAAGCACAAAGGGCACCAAGAAGCGCGATGGCACGTGCTGCGATGCAAAGGGCGGCACCAGGTGAAGCAGTTGCCAGAGCCCAAACGATGAGTCGCCGATGCGCATTTGGCCGCAAGCGAGTACTAAGAAAAATACGGAGAGCAGTGCGACACCGAGGACACGCTTGCGCAACAAGAAGAGCGCGGCAAGTACCAGTAGTGCCGCAGGAAGCCCGATGTAGGCGCCGTATTCGTGGAAGCCCCAGGTGATGCCATCACCCTGGGGTGGGACGGCGCGACCGATAAACTGGTTGCGAGCGAAGAGCGAATCGTAGAGTAGGCCGAGGTTGGTGGATTCGACGGCGTCGGTGCGGCGCGGAAACTGCGCCATGAACTTTAGCGTTGGCAAAAGCTTGGGAGCTGCCAAGCCTGCGGCGGTGAGGCCTGCAACAACAGCAACCAGCAAGGGCTGCAGTCGTCGCCTTGCTACCGCAGTGCCCAGGCAAAGAAGCCCGACCAAGAGCGCGGCCTGCGGCGCTGGGTAGATGCCTCCTTCGTAGATGACGCTTGCGATAAGCGCACCGGCGATCATCGAGGGCCACAGGAATGCGGCATACGTGGTTCCCGAAGAACTCTTAAGGGCACGCCACGTGAAAGCGAAGATCCACGGCAGGTAGGCGTAGGAGAGCGCCCAGGTGTGGCCCATGGCAAGATGCAAGTAGTGGGCAGAGGTGCCCAAGAAGATGAGTGCAACGGCGGCCCTGCCCAAGCGCTGCATGCCAAACTCTCGTGCCAGAAACCAGCCGCCGCCAGCCATGATGGCAAGGTGCAAGACAATCTCGAGGTGCAGCCCGACCACCGGCCCAAAGAGCAGGTGCAATAGAAAGAACGGCGAGAGGTAGCGCGCCTGCGGGTTTGCGAGAAGCGGAGTGCCGCCGCAGGCCCACGGATTCCACATGGGAAACTCGCCGTGGTCGACGACGCTAACGTACGGCACCCAGTGGTAGAGAAGATGCTGGTCCCAGTCGTTGGCGGATCCAAGCGAGGTGTTGTGAGCGAGCGCTGGGTAGCCAAAGAGAATTCCTAGGAATAAGCAGGAGATTCCCCAGGTTGTGTTGCCCCACATCCCGCGGCGCAGTCGCGACCCTTTGGCGAGTTGCGATGCGACGGTCTTTGCGAGAGTCATCGACGTTGCACCATGGCGAAGACGCAGTAGATATCAGAGAGCTGGGCCCCTCGCAAGGTTGGGGCATTGTGCGCTACCTGTCCTGACCGCTCATCGCATGGAGCAAGGTGCGCTCCTAGGGAACCTCACAGACGTCGGAGCGGACGATAAAGCGAACTCCTTCAGGCGCCTCTAGGGAAAATCCCGCTCCTCGGCCAGGAACCACATCGATGGTGAGGCGCGTGTGCTTCCACAACTCGTACTGCGCACCTCCCATATAAAAGGGCGCGCCAGCAATTTCACCGAGAAGCACATCTCTCGATCCCACGACAAACTCGCCAAGTGGGTAGCACATCGGTGCGCTCCCATCGCAGCAGCCTCCCGATTGGTGAAACATGACCGGGCCGTGCGCCGCCACCAAGGTGCGAATCACCTTGGCAGCTTCTGGAGTGACGATCACTGATGGCTCGTCGTCGTTGGACGATGCTGTCAATGGCTTAGAAAAATCCCATAGGGTTTTCGTCGTAGCTCACAAGGATGTTCTTTGCCTGTTGGTAGTGGCTCAGCATCATCTTGTGATTCTCGCGGCCGATGCCCGACTGCTTGTAGCCGCCAAATGCTGCGTGTGCTGGGTAGAGGTGGTAGCAGTTGCTCCAAACACGCCCGGCTTCGATGGCGCGTGCTGCGCGATACGCTGTGTGCGTGCTGCGAGTCCAAACACCGGCGCCAAGCCCGTAGAGAGTGTCGTTGGCGATCGAGATGGCATCGTCGTAGCCATCAAAGGAGGCCACGGAAAGTACCGGTCCAAAAATTTCTTCTTGGAAAATGCGCATTTTGTTGTGGCCGGCAAAAACGGTAGGAGCAACGTAGTAGCCGCCTTCAAGCCCATCGGAGAGGATCACTCGCTCGCCACCGGTAAGCAGCTCTGCGCCCTCCTTCTTGCCGATGTCGATGTACGAGAGCACTTTCTCGAGTTGGTCGTTTGAGGCTTGGGCACCGAGCTTTGTATCGGTGTCGAGAGGGTTGCCGGGCATGACTTCTTTGACCCTGGCGACTGCGGCCTCCATAAACTCGTTGTAGATGCTTTTGTCGACAAGCGCTCTGGAAGGCGCTGTACACACTTCGCCCTGATTGAGCATAAACATCGAGAAGCCTTCGAGGCATTTTTGTCGGAAGGCATCGTCTTTGGCCCATACATCACCAAAGAAGACGTTTGGTGATTTGCCACCAAGCTCTAAGGTGACGGGTACGATGTTTTCTGAGGCGTACTGCATAATGAGTCGCCCGGTGGTTGTCTCTCCGGTAAAGGCGACTTTGGCGACGCGATTGCTTTGCGCCAGTGGTTTGCCGGCCTCTACGCCAAATCCGTGCACAATGTTTAGGACGCCCGGAGGTAGGATGTCGTTGATAAGCTCGGCAAAGAGCATGATTGTCGCTGGGGTTTGCTCGGCGGGCTTGAGCACAACGCAGTTGCCGGCGGCCAGCGCGGGAGCGAGTTTCCATGCGGCCATGAGCAAGGGAAAGTTCCAAGGGATGATTTGCGCGACAACGCCAAGCGGCTCGTTGACGTGATATGCAACGGTGTTCTCGTCGAGTTCGGCCATGCTGCCCTCGGCGGCGCGAATGCAACCAGCGAAGTAGCGAAAGTGATCGATGGCGAGTGGGATATCGGCGGCCAGCGTCTCGCGAATGGGCTTGCCGTTGTCCCAACTCTCGGAGATGGCGAGCATCTCGAGGTTTTGCTCCATAACATCGGCAATGCGATTGAGAGCGATGGCGCGGTCGGTTGGCGAGGTCTTGCCCCACCCAGCTTTGGCGGCATGGGCAGCATTGAGTGCAGCTTCCACATCCTCGGCGGATGAGCGCGGCATCTCGCAAAACACCTGGCCAGTGACGGGAGAAATGTTTTCAAAATACCTACCGGCGGCAGGCGACGTGAACTCACCACCGATGAAGTTGCCGTAGCGTGACTTGTACTGAACTTTGGAGTCGGAAGAATTTGGTTTGGCGTAGCGCATAAATCTCCTGTTTTTTTAAAGGGACGATCAGTGCCTATTGCACGGGCCGTTCCTGTAGCTCGCACCTTTGCATCCAAGCAGTTGAGTGTTTGATGCCAACGCAGCGAGATACAAAAGTGTTGCGAAACGAGTCAGTCGAGCCCGCTGTGTTGCAGTGCGTTACGAGGAGTGGCTCTGCCTTCTTTGCGGCCATGGTGCTAGTCTCATACGTCGCCATGATTGTTGAACCCCTCATATTGGATCCGGTCGAGGAACCGCTATGGGACAACTTTCAAACTGGGCAAGCGCTTTCGCCAGGCACGCCTTTGACGGTCGAGCATTGGCAGCGCTCGAGACAACTTGGGGCCAATCCCGAGGGCGTCTTGCCCGAGGATGCATTGTCTCGAGGCTCAGAGATTTCCCACCGCCAGGAACGCCTCGAAGCGCTTTTGCATTGTGGACAACCCGCGCTAGAGCGCGCATCGGCTGTGGCGGCACGGCAAGACTACTGTCTGTTGCTCTCCGATCCTGATGGCTTTGTTGTTCATGTAGATGCAGGCGGAGCGTTTCGCGATGCGGCGTATCGCGCACGTTTAATGGTTGGGGCAGACTGGAGCGAAGCAACTCGCGGAACCAATGCAATTGGGACGGCACTTGCGACAAGGCGCCCGGTCTTTGTCTCTGGCCGTGCTCACTACGCTCGTGCCAATCACCAACTTGTTTGTTATGCCGCGCCGATCTTCGATGTTGGTGGCGAGTTGGTTGCGGTCCTCGATGTCACCTCCACGAGTGAGAACGCCGACCCAAGCATGGGAATGGGGGTTGTCGCTTCCGCGCAGGCGCTGCAGGACTTGCTGCGTGTGCAGGCTTATTCGCAAGCTGGGGCAACCGTCACTCGTGCGCTAGCCCGATCACTAGAACGGATGGATTGCCCGGTCGCGGTGGTAGAGGCGCCTGGGCGGATCGCGAGAATGAACGGGCCAGCGCGAGCTCTGCTTGGTGTTGATGGCGGAAATTGTGTCGCCAAGGACGTGCTCGGGGCGGATTTCGCTGCTCTTACTCGGCTCGCTCTCTCAGAACAATCCGCACGCATGTGCTCTCCTATTACTGGCAGTGCATACACGATGCATCTGGAAGCAATCGAAAGTGAAGGTCGCGTGCTGGCTCTTATGGCGTTTCTGGAACCCATTGTGCCTGCTGCAAAACCGCGGCTAGCGCGGCGAGTGCGGGCCGGTGATGATCAAAACTTTGCGTCATTGTTTCGGCAAGACCAAGGGGTGCAGGCCGCGCTATCGCGTGCTGGGCAGGTTGCTCGGAGCAACGTTCCCGTCATGCTCCTGGCCGAAACGGGCGCGGGAAAAGAGTTGGTTGCTAGAGGCGTTCATCAAGCGAGCTTGCGCGCCAAGGCACCATTCGTGGCAATTAACTGTGGCGCAATCGCGCCGACGTTGCTTGAGAGTGAGCTCTTTGGATATGGGCCCGGCGCGTTTACCGGTGCAGACAAGAACGGCCGCGGTGGGCTTTTGCAGAGCGCGGCGGGCGGCACGTTGTTTCTCGACGAAGTGGCTGAGATGTCGCAGGCGATGCAGGCATCGCTCTTGCGCTTTGTCGAGAGCGGAACCTTCTATCGGGTTGGTGAGCACAAAGCGCGTAACGCGGATGTGCGAATTGTCTGCGCAACGTGCAAAGACCTGGCCTCGATGGTTCGAGAAGGACGATTTCGAAGTGACCTGTACTATCGCCTTAAGGGCGCGACAGTCACGCTGCCGGCGCTTCGCGAGCGCACCGATGTCGTTCCGCTAGCCGAGCACTTGCTTCGCGCTATGGCCGAGCAGCAAAAACTCTCGAGGCTTCCGACGATCTCAAAAGACGCAGCAGAAGCGCTGCGTAGGTATCCCTGGCCAGGGAATGTCCGCGAACTTAAGAGCACGTTGGAAGTAGCTCTTGTGTTGGCGGGGGACGATGGGCATATCTCGCTCGAGCATTTGTCACCGGAAATCGCCGAGGCCGGAGAGTCACCGTCTAAGAAAAAGACCAGTCAGAGCCTTGCCGGTATCAAAGAGAGCCAGATCCGAAGAGTGCTATCGGAGGTGGGCGGCAACGTTAGCCGAGCGGCAAACCGGCTTGGCGTCGCCCGCAGCACGCTGTATCGCATGATGCGACGCTACGGCGTGCGTTAGCGGCTGGCAGTTTGGCTTGCCGTAAGCGCTTTGTGGATATGATCCCAAAGCAGGATCCGCGCTTCGATGGCGGCATGGGCAGCGAGTTTTGCTTCCGCCCATTTCTGCTCGCAATCTCCACACAGTGATATCAGCATTTTTCTGGCGAGTGGACCGTGGTGATCGCCATCCACTTCGATGTGTCGCTCAAGGTAGAGACGAAAGTAGCGGTACTTCTCGTCCTCGTAGAGGTGATGTTGCTTAAGCACCTCTGCGAACATATCGGGGATAATGTCTTCACGGCCAAAGAGGAATGATGCGGCAACCTCGTGCGCGCCGCCACGAATTACCGAGAAGGTCGAATTCATAAAGGCGTAGACTCCGCCCTCTGGTGCCAATCGCGAGAGCAGCGCATCGAAGTTGTCGGTTTGGCGAACGCGCTCTACGAACCCTTGAATGGGAGTTGTGTTGGCGCCCACTTCGTCCATGGCAAGTAGGTAAAGTTCGTAATGGCTGAGGTATCCACCATCAAAGGTCTCGTCTGACTCTTCACCAAGGACAATCTCGTTTATAAAGCGGGCCGTCTCCGCATTGCGCCTTGGCACCCATGGGACCTGGGTGCAGGTGAGGCTGCGCTGAAGAGACGTGAGTAGACTCATGAAGTCCCAGACAGCGAAGACGTGAAACGCCATGAAGCGTTGCACGGAGTCTACATCGGTGATGCTGCGGTAGAGAGGGTGCTTCAGGAGTTGTTCCCGGGCGGGTGCGATACTGCGCTCAAAACTGCTGAGTTTGTCGTTCATGGCCGGGTCTTCGGGCGCCCGTTCTACAAGGGCAAGTGTCGAGAGTACCTCGGGGTACTCGAAGCTGCGTATGCGACTCCGAGTAACTCCTAGATTGGCTAGCTGAGTTGTGCGACGAAGTCGCTGGAGACCATCGGCTTGGAGAACATTGGGAAGTCGTACTTGATGGCGTTGGCGTGCTCTTCCGTCGATGTGGCCGCTACACAATCGGTAAGGGTGATGACCTGGTAGCCGTTTTCGTAGGCCGAACGCATGGTCGACTCAACACAGCAGTTGGTAAGAAAACCTCCTAGAGCTACCGTGCGAATGCCTTTGCTGCGGAGAATAAAGTCGAGGTTTGTGCTTGCGAAGGTGTCGAGCCCGCGCTTGCCCTCGATAAGAATGTCAGACTCGGCGGGTTTGAGTGAGTCGATGATTTCGGCGCCCCAGGTGCCTTTTACAAAGGCATTGCCATCGACAACGCCTTTGAGAATGCCGTAGGGATGCTTGGTGAGTTCACCGTAGCCTGGGGCAAAGCTGATGGGCGCGTGCAGGACCGCAACCCCCTTTTTCCGAGCTTCCGCCACGGCGGCGATGGTGTTGTCAACCATCTTGGTTTCTCGCATGACTTCTGCGACCGCGGGGTTTAGAACGCCGCCTTCGCTGGCGAACTCATTTTGGTACTCGATTAGGACGAGGGCGGTGGAACTAGCGTCGATGCTCATAGAAGTCGTTTCCTTTCGTGGTGGGAACTGATCGTATGGCTTGTCTGACAAGCAGTCAACATGTCAAGCTTGGGCGACATGGCGAATGAGCCCCACGAGATTTCTCGCTTTCTAAAGGCCACTCCCCGTGCGCCGCTAAGCGTCATTTTGGCTCGGCAGCTTCGGGAGGCGATTGTCTCCGGGCAGTTGGCGCAAGGGACCGCCATGCCAAGTGAGAAGGAGCTTAGCCTTGAGGCCGGCGTAAGTCGGGCGACAGTTCGCGAATCCCTTCGCATCTTGCAGGCGCAGGGGCTGCTGAGCGGTGGGGATACGGTGTCGACCCAGCGGCCGCGGGTGAGCTCCAAGCATTTGCTTGGCAGCGCCTCGCAGGCGATGGAGAACGTGCTGCGGCTCGAGCAGGTGTCACTGGCGGACTTGGTGGAGTTTCGCGTTCATGTGGAAGGCGGCGCGGTTTGCCAAGCTGCTGAGGTGCTAGAGCCGGCAGCGATCGCCAACGCAAAGGCGGCGCTCGACATCATGTGCCAAAGCACGGTGACGATTGATGTGTTTCAAACGGCGGACCTGCAGTTTCACACCTCGCTGGTTGCAGCGTCTGGCAACGCTGCCTATCCACTTATGATGGAAATGCTGCGCAGCGCAATCCTTGGCCACTTGGGCAAGGCGCTCACGCTCATGCACTCGCCAAAGCTCAGCATGCGGCAACTCGCCTACGAGCACGAGGCGATCTATCAGGCCGTTGTCGAAGGTGAGGGCGACTTGGCCAAACACCTGATTGCCGACCACATCCGGCGCTTCTACCGCGAAACCGCACCATGAGCTGGCAAGAGCGACTTGCCGAAATGGTAGGGGCTGGGCGCGTAACTACCGACCCCGATATTATCGCCAGCTACTCTCGCGATCAGGCTGCTACTGCGGAGTCTGGGCGAGCTGATGCTCTGGTGCGTGCTCGCACTGTCGAAGATGTTGTCGCAACCATGCGCTTTGCTAGTGATCAGAATATTTCTGTTGTTACGCGGGCTGCAGGTACCGGGCTCTCGGGTGGGGCCAATGCACTCGACGGCGGTATTATTCTCTCGGTACTCGCGCTTAATGAGATCGTCGACATCGATCTCGATGCTAGGCTCGCGCGGGTTCAGGCTGGTGTTCTCAACGGCGATTTAGCTCGTGCCGTCAAGGAGCACGGTTTGTTCTACGCGCCGGATCCGGCGAGTCGCGATATCTCCACAATTGGCGGGAATATCGCGACCAACGCCGGCGGCGCCTGCTGTCTAAAGTACGGTGTCACCGGTGACCATGTGCGGTCACTTAAGGTTGTTATGGCCAATGGCGATCAGATTGAGACCGGCTGTAATGCGGTTAAGAACGTTGCTGGGCTTGATCTAACCAGTCTCCTGGTTGGGTCGGAAGGCACTCTTGGCATCATCGTTGAAGCATGTGTAGCCTTGCGCCCGCTTCCGCCACCGGCGAGCACTCTCGTCGCCTTCTTTGACACGATGCAGGATGCTGGCGCGGCGATTGCCAAGATGGAGATTGGTGTTTCTCCATCACTCATCGAGATCATGGATCGCAGCACGGTGACCGCCGTCGAGAACCTCACGCATATGGAACTCGATACGTCGGCGGCCGCTATGGTGTTGGTGCAATGTGATAGCCGCGATGCGTCTGGTGATATCGAGCGCTGTGAGTCGTACTGCTTGTCGCACAAGGCTCGCGATGTGTACTGCACTGGCGATGCGGATGAAGCGCGCATGTTGCTTGCCGCTCGCAGTGCCGCTTTGCCCGCCTTAGAAAAACTCGGAAACGTCTTGCTTGATGATGTCTCGGTACCCAAGCCGCGTCTAGGGGATATGCTGAGCCGCTGTCAGGATGCGGCCGCGAAATATGATCTCACGATTGGCTGCTTTGGCCACGCAGGCGACGGCAATTTGCATCCAACGATTGTCTTTGACGCCCAGAACGCAGAGTCGGTACGTGCGGCTCGCGGCGCCTTTGACGACATTGTGAAAGCAGCGGTCGAACTGGGCGGCTCGATCACTGGCGAGCATGGAGTTGGCACGCTGAAGCGGGACTACCTGGAAAGCATGGTTGGTACGAGGGAGCGCGGCCTCATGCTTGGCATCAAGCAGGTCTTCGACCCGCAGAATATCCTCAATCCCGGCCGAGGCTACTGAGCTGCACTACGACTTAGAAGGGGCGTCCAAGCTCGTCTTGGTAGGGCCATTCCAGACCACCAGACCAACGATGACGAACGCTAGGGTACCGGCCGCCATCGCGAGATAACGATGTTCGGGATGACTTGCGGCGTACACAAAGGTGGCAGCGTAGGCCAGTGCAAGCGGCCAGAAGCGGGCGTCTAGGGTTGCTGCGCCGGCCATCGCGACGATGGCCCACAAAAGCATGTTGAAGATTTCGGCTGTCGCAGGTGGCATGCCCATGACCTGTGCGCCGGTAAAGAGCACAACATGTGCGGGCAAGACAATGAGAACCAGCCGACTTATGCGTCGATTCATCTCGGTTCTTCGCATCGATCGTCTGGCCCAGTAGAAGAGGCCGAGAACCACGGCAGCAAAGAACCCTGTGACGGCAAAGAGCTCTGGATAGGAAGGCGCCACGCCATCGAAGTAGTAGTGCTTAAGGAGCGCTAAGCCAGACCACAGGCCGCCCAGGATAAGGGTGAGGGCAATGCGCGTTCGCGTGCCAAAGCGCACGTCGGAATCGTCGCGAAAGCGCGCCAGCTCTTCCTCTTCCAGTCTTCGGCTTTCGATGGCGTCTGCGATGCGCTCACCAAGCTTTGGGTCGGGGGTTTTGATGTCTCGAAAGAGTGCCTTGGCCGCCTCGGGGTGTTGCTGGGAGAGTTCGTATTCGATCAGCGCAACCCGCGCCCTGTCGAGATCGGTCGCGGCGCGCTTATTCTCGGGCCATGCGTTTACTGCAGTCTCGTAACCAAAGCGCACGGCACCAAAGAGCCGATACACTTCTTGCTGATCAACGTTGTCGGCAGCCAAGCAGGCCAGCAAGTCGCGCAGCGGTGCCTCGGCTTGATCCGCCAGCAGTTGCGAGCCGCGAGTTTGTTGAAACCCCTGTAGCGCATTGGCCAGCGCGCTGGCGTCTTGGAAGCGGTCTGCGCGGTCGGGGGCCATGGCACGCCGGATGATTGCTACCAGCGCCGGCGGTGCATCTTCTGGAAGGTCCGGTGTCGAGGTGTGGATGTCCTCCATTAAATCCGCAAGACAGCCTGTGCGGTGTGGTGGCATGCCGGTCAAGATCTCGCAGAGCAGGCCGCCAATCAGATAGATGTCGGTGCGAGCATCGAGCGCTACTCCTCCAAGCATCTCGGGCGCCATGTAGCAGGGAGTCCCGCACATCTCGGTCGAAGCGCTTGCCGACGGCAAGGGGCTGGTGCTCTCTTCGCCAAGACTAAGCGCGATGCCCCAGTCGACGAGATAGACCTCGCCGTAGGCACCGATCATTACGTTGTCGGGTTTGAGATCGCGATGCAAGATGCCGCGGCTGTGGGCAAAGCGAACGGCTTGAAGGACCTGCGCGAGAATGTTGAGGTTCCACGTTAGACAGTCGTGTGCGGCGAAGCTCTCCCGCAGGCGCTCTTCGTCGTGCATGAGCTTGGTCCACGAGTCGCCTTCGATGCGCTTGAGCACGATCATTGGCGCGCCGTCGTCGGATACTCGGATGTCGTGAACCGGAACGATGTTTGGATGCTCGAGAGCTCCGGTTGCCCACGCCTCGCGAAGAATGTGTTCGGCGGCCGAGAGCGCAAAGTCTTCGCGCATCGTCTTGATAACCACGGCTCTGCCCAACGCCTCCTGCTCGGCAAAGTGCACAGTGCCCATGCCGCCTTCGGCGATAAGTTCGCCGACTTTTACCGGCGCTGCCGTTGCTCCTGGCGCTTTGCCCGAGAACGCTTGGAGCAAAGGCTCTAGGGTGCCCGGCTTGGGCATCTGCGTCACTCGGCTCGCGGTCACAGCGCTGCCGGCATCTAAGGTGCTTAGCCAAGCATCAAGTTGAGTGGCAGCGTCTGCGAAATTCGTGGTCAACGGCGTTGGGTCCGGAGTTCGTCGGGGATGCACATTTAAGCACGAAGAGCCTCGCTTGTCGCGACTGTGACAAGCGCCTGGGCACAATTCTAGTTCCATCTCAGACTAACTCTGATAGTTCTATAGAAGAGGGTGACTGCTGGCTGCTGCACCTTCGTTTTAATCTCAGAACTCCGCAAATTTGCGTGAGGGCTGGGTCGCGTGGCTTTGCGCCACTACACGTTCGGCTCGTTCGAGGCGATCTAAAACGAGGAAACGCAGCAAATGGTTAGTTCTGTGGAGAGAGCCTTTAAGGCTCTGGCCCGCGAAGGTATCGCGGCACGAAAAGAGGGCCCGGTGTATCGGGTAAAGCTTGCGGAGGCAGTGGATGCTCCCGAAGCGGAGGTATTGTGCAGCATTTGCAACGCCCGACTTTCATCCGGGCGCGACGGTGCCAGTGGGTGCTGTGGAGACCGGATATGGTGATTCCACAGGCAATCGGCACCGACATCCAATGCGGCATGCGCTTGCATGTTAGCGACCTCACGTTAGATCGTTTTACCGCCGGCATGCTAAAGGGCGACCTCTTGCTTGGCACACGTGATTTGCCAATGCGGGTATCAAGGATGAAAGCCCTCTTTGATGGTGGCTGCATGAACTGGCTCGACGACGTTCGGCCCAACCCATTGGGGCGGCTTGCCGGCTCGAGCAAAGACTCGCTACGAGATGAAACATCAAAAGAAGAAGGGGGCCGATCTTGGCCTTGCCGGGGTCGAGTGCATCACGCTTAAAGAAGAGCGCTTGGTGCAGGAGGCGCCGGCGGCATACAAGCCGATTCAGTCGGTGGTGGACGTGCAGGCGGATGTGGGGATTGTTGCGCCTGTAGCCCGTATGCGGCCGATATTGACGTTTAAGGCATAGGCCCTGCGCTGGTCGCCATCGCAGGCATGCTACCGTCAACCTACCTAAAGGTAGATGCTATACGATGACGACAAACCAAGGAAAACTGGAAAGCGCGGCACTACTGAAGGTGCAACTGTTGGGGTTGGACAGAGTTTTACCGATCGACGCGCCGTGAGAAATATTCGTACATCGGTACTTGTTGTAGGTGGAGGCATTAGTGGCCTACACACAGCAGCGTCGCTACACAAGGCCGGCATCGATTGCCATCTTGTTGAAGCACGCGATCGCCTGGGAGGACGCATTCTTTCCATGTCTCCGCCCGCCTCGCTTGCAACAGAGGAGCGCAACTCTCTTCATGCCGTAGATCTAGGACCATCTTGGTTTTGGCCGGAGCAGCCTCATATGGCTTCGCTGATCCGCGAACTCCATCTGGGGGAGCTTGTCTTTGAGCAATACAGCGAAGGCGATACGATCGTGGAGTACGGCAGCGGTCGAGTCCAACGCGGCGTGAGTAGCGCATCCATGGCGGGCTCCTATCGCATCACAGGAGGAATGCAGGCACTAACGAATGCTCTGGCAATGTCGATCGATGGGCATCGAGTGCATGTGAATGCACCACTAACGCAACTGGCATGCAACGACGAGGGAGTTGAAGCGAGCATTGGCGACTCGGCAACGAAGCAAACCGTATCCAGCGACTTTGTCGTGCTGGCACTTCCGCCTCGTGTTGTGGACGCAACTGTTCAGTTTTTGCCTCCGCTCTCCGAGGGGCACCATGAGCAATTTCGCTCGGTGTCCACATGGATGGCCGAGCACGCAAAATTCGTCGCTATCTACAAATCGCCCTTTTGGCGAGGGGCGGGTCTCTCCGGCGATGCCCTAAGCCAGCGTGGCCCCCTAACCGAAATACATGACGCCTCCCCAGCCGACGGCAGCTTCGGCGCACTCTTTGGGTTTGTTGGAATTCCCGCGCAGCAACGAAGCGGGCTTGTCACCGAGATGGAGTCTCTTGCGGTGCAGCAACTGGGACGACTCTTTGGTGACTCTGCAACCAAGCCAATTGCCGTTCACTACAAGGACTGGGCGCAAGACCGATTTACCGCGACGCCAGTCGACTCCTCTTCTGCCAAGCCTCGGGGACTACCCGAGGCTCTTGCAGACTCGCCGTGGAATGGGAGGATTCTTTTCTCCGGGTCCGAAACCTCCCGGGGGAGGCACCACAGCAATGGATATCTCGAAGGCGCAATCGAATCGAGTATGCAGTCGTTGCAAGCCCTAAAGGCCGCACTATCCCAAACTAGAGCCAACCGCGGCGTTTAAAGAAGAGCAGCATGCCGCCTGCCATGGCGACCATCGACGATAAGAAGATGTAGTAGCTATACTTGTAGTGCAGCTCAGGCAAGTGCTCAAAGTTTGTGCCGTAGACGCCTGCGACAAACGTTAAAGGAATGAAGATCGCGGCAAAGATCGTCAACACCTTCATGATGTCGTTCATCTTGTTGCTCATCGTCGAGTTGTAGATGTCGAGTTCATCCGAGAGCATCTCGCGATAGGTCTCGATGGCATCGGACGCTTGGATTATGATGTCGTTTAGGTCTTTAAGAAACGGAATGGTCTCTTGGCGAACCAGAGGATTGTCCAGCTTGGAGAGCTTTAGGACAGCAGCTCTCGCTGGTCGTATCGACTTGCGCAAGAAGCTAAGTTCGCGGCGCAGATCGTTAATCTTGCCAAGCACCTCGGGGCGAGCGTTCGAGAGAACTTCAACTTCAAGATCTTCGACATCGCTGCCAAGGGTTTCGACGATGCGAATGTAGTTGTCGGCAACCGTGTCGAGCAGTGCGTAGCCAAGGTAGTCCACGCCAGATGCGCGGACGCGTCCAAGCCCTTTGCGAATTCGATTGCGCACCGGCTCAAAGACATCGCCCGAGCGTTCTTGAAACGTGAGAAGAAAGGATGGCCCGATGACCATGCTCAACTGCTCGGCTTCAACTTCGCCATCGACCAGCCGCAGCATCTTGACGACGATGAAGATGAGGTTCTCGTATTCTTCTAGTTTGGGGCGCTGCCCGGTGTTGAGCACATCTTCCAAAAGCAGCGGGTGCAGACCAAAGACGTCCCCAAGCTCTCGGATGCTTTCGACGTCGTGCAGGCCATTGACGTTGATCCAAGAGACGGAGTCGGACGTTAGATCGGTGGCATCCTTGGCGACGTCATGCAGCTCTCGATCGCTTAGGTGATTGCCATCGTAGTCGATGAGGCGAATCTGAATCTCTTCGGTCTTTTGGTCGCCGACAAAGACCAGTGAGCCAGGCGGTAGGCCAATGCTTGCATCGCGCTTCTTATAGAATCTTGCCATTGCAGCATCGTACCGCGCTTACGCGCGCAAGGCATTGATGCGCTGTGCTACTCCCTAAATCGCACGCTCAGGTTTCGTGGGTCCACTAATGAGAATTCTGAGAACTGCGCAGCGACAGCCACGTCCATCATCGTGAGAATGGTTGTATAGGGGACCGTGTCTTCGGCCGCAATCACAATGTTTCGGTACTGCGCTGGCCCAAGCGAGGCGAGAAGTTCTTGCATGCGCTGCTCGTTGACTGCGAGGGTTCCATTTGCGGCCTGTGTTGCTTGGAGCTTTAGGCCAGGGCTTCTTTCAGCTGTTGTTTCAGAATTTCTCTGATCGATTATCGAGCGAGTGTCGCGAAGCACCTCTTCAGCGGCAGCCCAGTCGTAACCATCGCGAGTGTTGCGCAGTTTCCACTGGCGAGACTCGGGATGTTGTTGGTACGGGCCGTTCCAAAGGTCGCCGTAGCTCACTTCGATCCAGATTTTGTCGGCGGTAAGGAGAACCGTGACGCTTGGCTCGATGAAGGGCTCGCCGCAGGCGCGAGTTGGAGTGGCCTGAGTAAACCGGCCGTGTTGCAGGGCCAATAGCCCTGGCGAGGTTAAGGGCACCACAGCTTCGCGCACGGTATCTGTGGTTATCCACGAGGTGCTGAGCACCTTGCCCATAAGGCTAGCGACCGCGGCGAGGAGCAACACTTTAAACGCAAAAATCTTCATGCCTCTGCAAGACACCTAGGCCTTGCCGAGGTTGCGAGTTTTTATGGTGCCGGCGCTGTTGGGACGTCCACCGCAGCAAGCGACTCAACTTCGATGTACGGGCCAATCATCGTTTGCATGGGCATGCCATCGTGAAGTTGTGCGGGAGTGCGCTCGTGAATCGTGCCTATCACAATCACTTCGCTATCGTGCAACTGCTCAATCTCTTGCACCGTGCGCACAGCCGACGCCTCGTAGTAGACACCAAGCATCACACCGACCGAGCCTGTGAGAACCGAGGCGTTGCCAGGGACGGTCAAATCCAATGGCGGCGGACGCCGGGAAACATTGACCTTGTTGTAGACGCCGCGCACTTGCACACGCTGCCCGTCAAGCGATGCGAGTTCTTCCTGGTCGGCGCAGCAGGTTGGAAGCAGCTCGGTGCTCGGCGCGGTGGGTTGACTCTTTGGCGGCGGCTCCGCTGCCTCGGATGCACCCTGAGTTCCCGAACCGCTTTGGCGTCCGCAACAAGGTGAGACGCTAAGTGAGACGGCGAAGAGCCCGATGAGAAGTGTTGGTCGCACGCTGTGATTCTACTCGGTTTGCTCCGCAGAATGGCCGGGCAGTGAGTGCCATCAGGGGGCGCAGCTTTCGGCTTCGCATGGGTAGGTATCGGATTGCGCGGTCCGGGTTTAGCGTTTAGAGTCACCGCCATGACGCGCTTTCGCTGAATTGAATCCGGCTCGAAGTTTTCGGGCCTCAACTAGCGGGCGCTGTAGTTTTCTCGGCGGCCGCCGAGGAGAACTATGTCTAACTATATGAAGGTCCACAGGACCACCGCGGCCAGCCCGGTCGCTCGAACAACCAGCATCCTTTCGAGGCCTCTGCAGAGAGTCTTTGGGTCGGCAGGGCTACTGCTACTTTCCGTAGTCGTTGCCGCCAGCTGCCAGCGTGATGACGCGCCGCTTCGCAAAGAGGTCGCCGAACTTAAGAGTGGGCAGGATCAGATCCTGGACGCCATTAAGAACATGCCCAAAGGCGCAGCTCCTGGAGCCGCAAGGGCACCAGCGCGCCCTCAGCGCCCACGTCCACAGCCAGAGTCGGTGTACTCGGTCAACGTCTCTACCGCTCCGTTCCGAGGAGCCAAGGACGCGAAGGTTACCGTCGTAAAAGCCTTTGAGTTTGCCTGCCCATTTTGCCAAAAAGTGAGCCCAACCTTGGACCAACTGCTCAAGGACTACGAGGGCGATATCAAAATTTCCTACAAGCACTTCGTCGTGCATCCGCAAACGGCAACCGAGCCGGCACTCGCCTCGTGCGCTGGCGGTATGCAGGGCAAGTGGAAAGAGATTTACGATGGACTTTGGGCCGATGCGTTTTCCAAGCGCGACTTTAGCCCAGAGAACATGGACAAGATCGCCAAAGGCATTGGCCTTGATATGGCCAAGTTCAAAGCCGATAAAGACGGCGCTTGCAAAGAGCTGATTCGCAAAGATCAGGCTGAAGTGAGTGCAGTTGGAACGTCGGGAACCCCGGCCTTCTACATCAATGGGCGCTTCCTATCTGGTGCTCGTCCTGTCGATCAGTTTAAAGCCTTGGTCGACGAAGAGCTAAAGAAGGCGAACGATCGAATCGCAAAAGGCGAAGCGAACGTAAGCAATTACTACGATACCTTTGTGGTCAAAAAAGGCCTCAAGAAGCTAGAGACCAAGTAGCGAAGAAAGCAGCGTCACCGAGCAAGCGCCGGCACAATGCGTGTCGGCGTTTTGTGGTTTCGGCTGCAAGGCCAGCGTACGAACTCGGCATTTTGGCTGAGCTTTGGGGATCTCCTTGAAGCTCGCGGGCCTTTGGAGGGGGTTATAGAACGCGAGGAGCTCTCGCAGGTTGCTGTGGCCCTCGAGCTAATGCCGGAGCCAAGCCGGGAAGCTTTTGTGCTTTTCTACTCCGAAGAACAGAGCGTCGCGCGGGTTGCCGAGCAACTCGAGCTTTCGCAGTCTGCAGTTAAGCAGAGGTTGTACCGGGCGCGGGAAAGTTTAAAAGCATCGCTTGAGCAGACTTTGTCGAGCGCTGTTTTGGCGAGCACACCTGGCAAGGCTTTCACCGTGGCAACGATCGCTCTTGTTCTTGCGAAGGGCACAGCGGCGAGTGCCGCGAGTTTGGCAAACGCGCCTGGCGCCGAGTCTCTTGCGCAGGGCGAGTCTCTTTCGCAGACCGAGGCTCTTGCAACCAGCGCTTTCAAGGTCTCGACAACGATGGTGGGCGCTGCGATCGCTGTGGCAAGTGCATCCGTCGCTCTTTGGCTCGCACTTGGCGGTACGCGCGCCGACGACGAGAGTGAGCGTGGGACGGCTGCCAAGGGAGTCTCGGCGAGGGCTGCTGTCGCTCCAATCCATGCGCCTGCGGCACAGCCTTGGAATGCTCACCGACATACATCTGCTGCAGATGCACTTGCAGAGACTAAGATAAATACCAACGTCGAAGAAGGGTTTGTCGCCAGCAGAATTGCAGCGGCTTGGCCCGATGCGGACATCAACGGTGATGGCCAACTATCCGACGATGAGATTCTCTCGCTGCGCGATGCGCAAGAGGACGAACTCACCGAGCAAATTCTCGAGCACTGGCAGGACCCACCTTGCGAGACGGGTAGCGAGATTCACCCTCCCTACGGCGTTACCTGCGCCTTCGTCGAAGACCTTGGCGATGGTGAGAATCAGGAAGGCTTTTCCCCATACAACCTATTTGGACTTAGAACCCTCTACGAGGATGAGTTGAAAGTAGGTTTAGACATGGACGCGCGCGAGTGGGTGGCAAGCAAGGTCGCAACCGAGCAGAAAAACCGAATCTGTCACGAAATTACTGCAAGCCATCATGATCTGGTCCACGAGCTGAGAGGGAATGCCAACGGTGTAGCGCTGCACTGGACTGCTAGTGTCGCGCTGGACGGAGGCCAGGCGTTTGATGTTTCGGTTCCAAAGAAACTAAGAAAAATGCTATCCACCGTCTCTGGCGAGTTTGAAGCCGAACAACTTGCCAACGAGTGGGGTGTGCGGCTTTGGGTTATTGGCCCCGGCGACGAGCGCATTGCGATAACGCCACCCGCGAACGTGGTATGGGAGGCGCTGCCCCCAGCGATTCAAGTTGCGGTGGAAGCCGCAAGGGGCGGAAGAACTGCGCAATAGCGGTAGAACCAAATCGTTTGCGACTGGGTGCTGGATGGTCATGGCGCCAGGCGAAGGCCACAGACGCCTGTGCTATAGCAAGTGCATGACAAGACTCGTGCTTGATGAAGCGAACATCCACCCTTCGGTTGCAGAGCGCATCGACAACTACCACCGCAATACTGTGCAAGAAGTTGCTACGGCAATTGAAGAGAATGCCGTCGTGGTTGTGGGCATGAAAGGCAATCCGCACTGCAAGAAGGCTCGCAAGCTGCTTGATGCCAAGTCGGCCGAATACACCTACCTCGAGTACGGTAGCTACGTGAAACAGTGGCGTCGTCGCTCGGCGCTAAAGATGTGGAGCGGTTGGCCAACCTTTCCCATGGTCTTTCACAAGGGAAGACTGGTGGGCGGTGCCAGCGATTTGGCAGCGTTGCTCGACGCCAATGAAATTGAACTCTAGGTAGCCAAGGGGCACATCGGAATGCATCTCGCCAAAAGAATTTTTCTTATTTCTCTATTTGCTGTGGCTTGCTCGTCCTCCTCGGAGGAGGCGTCGAAAACGGCAGATGAAACCAAGACACCTGCCAGCGAGCCGCAAACCGACGAGGTTGCAAGCAACACCGAGAACGCTCCCAAAACCGGTGACCACATCTACTCGTATCCACCGGAAGGCAAGGGGCCACACGAGGGCTTCGACCTTGCAGAGATTCGAAACAAGCTGCAGGGTACCTGGCTTGTTGGTGGCAGTGCCTTCTCGGGCATTCCGCATATCTGGCACGTCCAAGGCGATGATGTCACGTCGTACAACGGCAAGGGCGAACGCAGTGAGCACACGCTGCAACTCCTCGCTCCGTGCCTTGGCAAGTTGGCCGACAACGGGGCTTCGAGCTCTACCTATGTGAAGTTTGTCTTTGACGGTGACACGCTCTACCGCGGTTTGGGCGGGGCCGGCGTTGTGCACGACGAGAAGACCGTCGGGTGCCTAAGCAGTGGTGTCTATGTTTTCGAAAACGGTGCCTGCACTGGGTGGACAACGAAGGCATTTACCCGAGATGGCCAGCCGATGTTTGAAACAACAAAGGGCAACTGTGGATACGAAAATGATGGCTCGGTATTTTTCGCAGATGACTCGACGTCGAAACGAAGCGTCTACGGAAAGCAAACCTTGGAGTTGCGAGTTGGCGATGCGCTGATGACCAAGCAGATGAAGGGCAATAAATCGGAGAAGGTTGCAAGCCTTGATGTGGCGATTGCCCAGCAGAAGACAGCGATCGATGCGAAGGAAGCTCTTACTCGGCCACCCGATGCACTCGAGTTCTCTTCGTGGAATCTTCCCACAACGCCAGTCACACTCAAGGAGCGCGAACGGGTGTGGGGCGTCGCGTTGGATCGAAAGGGTGGGTGGCGCTTTGCTGGCTACCGATTTCGAAGCATAGCCGACGGGGTTCTTTGGCTTCGCGGTTTGACAGACAGGTTTGCACCAGCGGCCTTCACAAGACCTGCCAGTGTGGTTGGCGACTTTACGGTTGGACAGGCCATCGTTTATCAAACCGGCATCATGCTTTGGGGGCAGGTCGATGCAATCTCGGGCGACGAGGTTACGATGCGCTACTGGTCGGCGTCGTCAATGACGAAGAAGACCGCCAAGGCAGAAATGTTCTTACCCGTCGGTGCCGGCGACTATTCCCTTGCATCACCCGTGATGTGGAAAGCCGATGGCGAATGGGATGAAGGCATCGTTATCTACGATGCTGGAGAGCAAGTGTATGTGATGGCTGCCACTGGCAGCGCCGTGCGAGTTCTTCCCAAGGCAAAGAGTGACCTCAAGCTCATTGGCAGCAAAGCTCACAAAAAGGGCGCTAAAGTGCTTGTGAAGCAGTTTAGTGGCATGAGCCCACTGCGCTGGCTGCCAGGGAAAGTCACCAAAGTTCACGGCAACGGCGCCGCCTACGAAGTTAAAACCGACTCCGGCAAGATCTACACGCAAAGCTGGGCAATGGTGACGAAGCTCTAAGGCATGTTGCGCGAATTCTGGGCTTTGCAGAGCAGTGGGCTCGCGCTACCGTGGCCCCATGTTGCGTCGTACTCTCCTCGCCCTTCCTCTCGCTCTTCCTCTCGCTCTTCCTCTCACTCTCACTCTCGCTCTCGCTTGTACGCCTGCGAAACCTGCTGTGGTGCAGGTTGTCGGCCCGTCTGCTCCGGTCGTTCCCATTGCACCTGTGCCTGTGGCTCCACTAGCCAAGAGCTGGGTTCTCGAACTTCCCGATGCAGTGGCCAATAGCCATCTCTTCCAATCGCCCGATGGCCAGTTGCGCATCACGGACAATGTCGAGCTTGGCGAGGACAACATCGCTGCGCGGCTTGTTGGGTTCGCTCGTACCAAACAGCTTACCTCTCGGCCTTTTCGATCGTTCAGTCAGTTCGATCGAATCGGCGGGCCGCGGCTTGTGCAAGAGGAAAGCGATGGCACAAGAATCGTCGCGACCACGAGCTCCGAGGGTTACGAGCATGGAGGCCGCTTCGTCTCCGAAGGGCTGCGTGGGCTCTTGTTTGCCGAGAAGGACGGGAAGCCCCTTTGGACGAAGCCATTTTTTGGCGGCGAGTCTGTGATTCACGACGCAATGACAACAAGCACGCGTGATGTATTTATCACTGCCAGCTTCGGGTATCACACGATCATCGACAATAGCGTGTATCGCGTGCCCTACATGGGTGGCCTTGTCATGCTCGTAGAGCCTACTTCTGGAGCGATGCGCTGGATCAAACCCTTAAAGCCCGGTGAAACCCCACACAGAAGTGCTGCCAATGCAGATGCGACGATCGCCTGGGTACACACCATCAAGCGCGCTGGGCGGCGCAATGGGCAAGCGGTATTCCGAGAGCAGTTACGACGCTTTCAAACAGCCTCCGGCGAAGAGCTGCCCGCCATCGATTTTGGTGAGGAGCGCATCGCTAGTTTTCGGGTCGAGGACGATGGCAGCGTGCGGGTTTTGCGAACCGCAAAGGAGGGGGCAGAGTGGGTTTTGACGCAGCAGAAGTATTCTGAGTCTGGAGAGCCTGGTGCACCGCAGGAACTTCTGCGTGCTGCGGTTTTAGGCGAGCCAAAGTTTGTTGGCGAACGCATTATGGTGCGGTTGGGAAGTGCCGAGCAGGCGGGCGCGATTTGCAAGACGCCATTGCAGCTAACCGACGAGACTGCCCAGGTGCACTGCTTCATCGAAGCCGAAGGAGACACTTGGTCCGTTGGCTACATGGGGCATCTCGACAAAGCCTGGCCACAGGGAGAGGCACTTGTCGTGTTACTTCAGCGCACGGGCGCTGCCGGCCGTGTCCTCGCTCGGCTCCACCCCGATCACTTACAAGCCTTGGCAACGGTGCGCAAAGCCCCCGAGGCGACGATTTTGTCACGCCTTGCCAGCAGCGGGACCTGTGGCGGCACCGGATGGAAACTGCACTCAAGTATCGCTGATGGCCACTGGAAACGCAGTTGTGTACGCGAGGCCACTGGTAGTGAAATCGCAATTTCCGACCCGATTAAGGCTCTTCCGCCAGAGTGGACTTCGTTTGCCTGTCCACAGGGCACCACCGCTAAATCAAGCCACCGATCAAAGAGCTGTGTTGGGAGTGATGGCAAGCCCGTGCGTCAGATCGTTAAACATCAGAACAACCAAATCGCTAGTACTACGGAGGTCCGCGATGGTCACAAAGTCTTCATTGCCTACACGGCTGCTGGTGAAATCAAGGTGCAGCAAAATACCGACCTACGCGACGCAGCGCATCCTCTCATCACGGGCGAGGTGCACGAATACGGCAAGCTCTCGAGGCGTTGGTGGGTTGTCGATGGCGTACAACACAAGGAGACCTACGTCGATGGGCGGGTCTATCAGCAGGAAATCGGCAACAGCTATCGCACGCTCTTTCCCAATGGCAAGATCATGCGCGAACAGACGCTCTTGCCGAAAGCTTTGGGTCCCAAAGAGAGTTGGTACACCGACTCACAGCGATTCGAGCTCTGTGAGGTTCGCGACTCGACTCGGCACTGCACCCAGTGGCTACCCAATGGAACCGTCCTGGGAACGACCCGGGAGCGCTATGGCAAGAAGATCCAGCGCGCCACAGGAAAGCCCGTATTTATTGGCTCGCCTCCGCCCGGCGCTGGAGGCTAGCTACAGATCGGCCATCGAAACCGATTGGCCGGTAAGAGTTTCACTTAGCTCCCAAAGCTTTGCCCCTTGCACCGGGTCTTTGGCCGCTTTTGCGCAGCCGACGCGCTCGGGGTAGCCGCGGGTTCCCGACATGCCTTTCGGGCCAAAGTAGTCGGCGCCAGAAGCGTCGGGGTCGGTTGCTGCGCGAAGGGTCGGAAGGGCGCCTTGCTCGGGCTTCATGGCCAAGGCGGCGTTAAAGAAGCTGCCGCCGGGGATGTTGCGCTGCAGGTCGGTCGAGGTCCATCCGGGATGCGCTGCGGTGGCAATGGTGCGAGCGCCGGCAGCACGCAGCCTGCGATCAAGCTCGAAGGTAAAGAGGAGGTTTGCGCGTTTGCTCTGGCCGTAGGAGGCAATGCGCCAATAGGTGCGGCGCTCGAAGTTGAGGTCGTCAAGGTGCACGCGGCCTTTGTAGTGCGCAAGGCTTGAGACGGTCACTACGCGAGCTGCGGGAGCGTTGTTAAGCAGGGGAAGCAGCTGGGCGGTGAGACTAAAGTGGCCAAGGTGGTTAACGCCGATCTGCATCTCAAAGCCATCGACGGTGAGCGTGCGCTTTGGCGGCATCATGATGCCCGCATTGTTGATGAGCAGGTCTACGAATATTTCTGAGTCTCGGGTGCGTTCGGAAAAGGCTTGGATCGATGCGAGGCTAGAGAGGTCGAGCAGGCTCACTTTGATGTCCGCATCGGGAGCCGTGCGAAGTATTCTATCGCGGGCCGCATCGGCCCGGTCTTGGCTTCGGCAAGCCAGAATGACGCGAGCACCGCGCTCGGCCAACGCCTTTGCGGTCTCAAAGCCAATGCCCGAGTTGGCGCCGGTAACAATGGCGAGCTTGCCGCTCTGGTCGGGAACTCGCTCGCGTGTCCACTTCATGCCGCTACGGTATCAGCCAAGAGCCTAACGCGGGTGATCTCCGACTTGGCAAAGAGGCGCACAGGCGGGCCCCAGTAGCCGGTTCCGCGACTAATGTACAGCTGCGTGCGCTCGTGTTGGGAGTGGCCCGCGAGAAGCCCTGCTTGGCTCGCCTTTGCAACGTAGTGCCAGGGCCAAATTTGCCCGCCGTGGGTATGTCCCGAGAGCTGCAAGCCAACGTTGTGCTTCTTGGCCTCGTGCACGTGTTTGGGCTGATGCGCTAGCAGCACAAGCTCTTTGCTCGGGTCGCGGCCAGCGAGAGCTGCCTTTAAGTCGGGGCCGTGGCCCGCAAAGAAGTGGGCCCGGTAGTCGTCGATGCCCGCCAAGTCAAAGTAGTCGGAGCCGTTGGCAATTTGCACACGCTCATTGCGAAGAACTCGGATGCCCAGTTCGACAAGGTATTCGATCCACGCATCCACCCCCGAGTAGTACTCGTGATTTCCGGTTACGAAAAACACGCCGTGACGAGCCTGCAAATTGGCTAAAGGCGCCGCAGCCGCTCGCAGCGTGTCGACTGGCCCATCCACAAGATCACCGGTAATCACAATAACGTCGGGATTTGCTGCGTTGGCAGCGTCAACCATGGCGCGAACAAAGTCGACGCCGATGGTATTGCCGATGTGCACATCGGTGAGCTGCACAATCGATAGGCCGTGCATGCTCGCAGGCAAACGCCCGAGGCGAATGTCCACCTCTCGCAGCGTTGGCGTCACCATCGATTGGCTTAGTTGGGAGAGCATCTCGCGCGCCTTGCCATGTTTGGCTGCGTGCCTTGCCCAGCTGCGAAGACGTGTGGAGGCGACCATATCCACCAGCCTACCGCTGCAGACTCGCGATGCCATCGAAAACTCTCAACGCGGCTTTGGTGCCAAAACGTCAAAGCGCGCACAGGCCGGGCCGGTGCGCGCTTCTCGCTTCTTGGAGCGAATTGGGCGAGGCTACTTAGCCATCTCCATTGCCTTCGCTTTTTCTTCAAACCGTTCAGCGGCCTTCATCGATTCTTGCTTGTACTTCATGAAGGCGGGAACCGCGACCGCAGCAACCACGCCTGTGACGGCCGTAATCATCATCGAGCCTGCGCCCGTGCCACCGCGAGCTGCCATCGAATTGGGCCACTTCTCGCGAATCGCATCAAACTCGGCTGTCGCTGTTCCACTCGCAAGAGCCGCCGTAACCGCAGCCTGGTACGCCTTGAACGCTTCTGGCGAGTCGCCTGCGTAGGTGCCCAAGTGAAAGACGCCGTGGATTCCATCGTCGCGAACCGCGCCGGCCATTCCCACTTCGTACACCTGGGCAAGAATCCACAGACCCATTTTAATGCCGTCCACCGTCTCGGCTTCCACTGTCTCGGGTATCTGCTTCCAAGGAAGGTCGGTAGCGCCGCTTGTGATGCCCATGCCCTCGGCCCACATCGAGAAGTTCCAAGACTTGCTCATAAGCTCGCTGCCCATCGCGCTAATCGGCTTGTCTGTACCCGGCGCCTCGGTGCCAAGGGTGAGTTCAAAGCGGTCGGCCTTAACCTCGGCAATAATCGAAACCGGCTTCTCAAACAGCTCAGCAATTGTCTTGTCGGGAAGTGGAAGCTGGGCTACGTCGATCATCGCCGAGCACTTGCCATCGCCAGGCGTAACTTTGATTCCGGGAATGCCCAACGCAGGTGCCATGCCGCAGCCCATGTTGAGGAGCGTCTTAAAGGGAGCAGGATCTTTAATGCCCATCGCCAAACGTCCCCAAAGCGCCTCGCTTTGCGGCGTGTAGCCAACAAACTCGCCTGTGAAGTTGCCCATGACATCCTTCTTCAAGTCGAGGCCCGCAAGCTTCTCTTCCTTGTTTGGTATCTCGGCGATGATGGCGTCCATTGGCATGCGAAAGCCGAGGATGCTTGAGGGCTTGTTAGCGCCAAGGGACGCGACAAGCGTGTTTGGAACACCGACGGCAGCGGCAAGTTTGTTGAGGGGGTTGACCTGAAACCAGCCGCGGATGGTGACCGAGCCATTGCCAAGTCGAATCGCTCCGATGCCGAGCTTTGGATCACTCATCTGTCCATCGAAGTCAGTTGCAAAGTCGTCGTCGACCTTGGCCATGCCAGGGATGTCCATGACAATTTCGGCGTGGCCTCGGTACTCGCTTGGAAGCTCGGCAACTTGCTTGGCAAGCGCACCGTCCACCTTGTCACCAAAGCCCTTCAGCATCTCGGTGGTGCTGGCGCATAGGTAGCGATCGCTCTTTGGAGCGCAAACCAGGTCCTCTTCGATGCGATCAAATTCAACGCCATCGACGGTTTCGACCGTGCCTTTGGTTACCTTGCGAAACGCTTCGCGATCGGTCACCGGAAGAACGATGTAGGCTTCCTTCTTTGCCACCATGAAGACGGCAGCGGCTCCGTTGAGATCAATGCCAGCTCCGCGGATGGAAGCTGGGTCGAAGGCATCGATGACTTCGCTTTTGGACTCTTTGCGAAGCTCACCAAGTACCTTGGCTCCAAGCGGCCGAGCTTCTGCGGTGGCAACGATGTTCATCATCATCGAGTGCAACTTGCTTGCGGCACCCGGTGCGGCAACCAAGCCCATAACCGTGTTGGCAGGCGCAATGGCCCAAAGCTTGTTTGTCTGTGCAACGTCTGGCGCTGGAGCCTCATTTGCTGCAGACATGCCCGACTTGGCAAGCTCCTTGGCCTTCTCGCCAACAGCGGCCAGCGGCTTGGTGTCGCTATCTTTATCTTTGCCTTTGCAGGCACCGACTGCGAGCAGCGCGGCGAGTGTGGGTACGAGAAATCGAAGTTTCATGCCGCAGAGGTTCGCCCTGATCGTGTCGGCACACAAGCGCTAGCGCCTGGTTTCAGACTCGTAGTTCTTCTAATCTCGCCTCGTAGTTCTTCCATCTCAGAGCATTTCCGCTGACCTCGCAATTTCAGCAATAAACTCCGAGCGCAGGCGGATAAGGCTCTTATGCCCCACGCCCTGCAGTCCAAAGATTGCGGTTCCATCGGGGCGAATGCGTTCGGCATCAATTTCATCCCCTGTGAAGTCAAAATTCTTGGCTTTCTTTTGGGGCTTTGGGGAGGCTTTTTTTGCCGCCTTCTTATTCACCTTTGGGGAGGCTTTTTTTGTGGCCTTCGAAGTCGTGGACTTAGAGGAATTCTTAGTTCTCTCGCTTCCGGCTTGCGCCGCCTGGGTAAATCCGAGGCTCGTTGCGAGAAGAGCAATTGCGAAGAGGTTCTTTGTTAGCTTCATAGTGAGGAGAGACCAACTCCGCGAAGCTTGTGACAGCGTTTATTGCCAGAGTTCGCGCTGTACCGCTCGCATGTCGATGTCAGGCGTCATTAAGGGCTTTTGCTCTTTGGGCTCAAGCACCGCTGGTCCGTGCTTTTTAATGCGACCATTACTTCGTCTCACGTCTCGTTGCTCGCTGTCGGTGTCGGTGTCAATGTCGGAGTCGCTGTCAATGTCGGTGTCTTCAGAAAATGTCTTACTGTCCTTACGAGTAAACGCCGAGGCCGGTTCGTGCAGGCGAGTTGTATTGGTCAACGCTTTGTCGCCTACGTTGCCACGTCCAATGCTTACGAGCCCAGCTACATCAGAGGCTGACGAATCCATCTCGGGCGCAGTTGCAGGAGCGCCCTCGCTTGCAAGTACATCTGTGCTCAAGGCATCCGTGCTCACAACATCCGTACTCACAACATCGGCTGCACGCAAAGGCGGTGTATGCTGCGCATTCGAAGAGCCAAGCGATTCGTTCTCAGGGCTGAGCAGCATGACAAAGGCGACGATGCAGCCAACCACCGCTGCACCTCCAAGAGCGCCGAGCCCAAGAAAGAACTTTGGCCCTGCGGCCGAGGTGAGCCCAGGCGTTGCCGGAGCCGACGCCCAAGCTTCGCGTCCTCGAATTGCCATGAGTACGCCCGCTGCTGCACTGGCCCGCGATGCAAGTCGTCGACCACCGGATGCAACGAGGCCAACTTCGGTGCTGAGCTTTTTGCGAGCTCGATGAACTCGTTGCCTGGCCGACGCTTCGGTGAGTCCAAGTGCCTGGGCAACCTGTGCGTGCGACTCGCCAAGGCTGTAATAGAGGACCAGTGGCTCGCGATATTTTTCGGGAAGCGATTGCAAGGCGCGCTTGGTGTGCTGCCAGTCTTGCTGCCACTCGGCTTCGTCCAAAGGCGAGGGCGCCGAGCTTGCAAGCTGGCTGAGGGTCTCCATGCCGGCTTGGGCTCTGGGCGCGTGCCGGCGTTGGTGCCGGCGCCAGTAGCGAACGGTGTTGCGAACGATGCCGGCGAGCCACGGGCGAAAGGCAGCGGGATCGGATAGGTCGGGAAGGCGAGTCCAAGCGGTTACCAAGGCTTCTTGCACCAGGTCTTCGACGTTGGCGACATCGCTGCTCGCGTTAAATGCCACTGCTCGTGCAAGACCCTCGGTCCTCTCGACAAGCTCCCCAAATGCCTGTAATTGCCCAGCCTTTGCCGCTCCAACAAGCTCGGCATCAGACATCTCTTTGGGGATTTGCTCGTCGTTTGCGCTCATAGCTCCACTACCTAGAGACCGGCCAGGCATGTATGTGACGCACTAAATCCAAAAAAGTTGCGAGGCGTCTCGCAGCCCGGCCTTTGGGGCGAATCCGCTGTGCCAATCAGAGGCCTTTCTTTGACGCACCAACCTTGTAGAAGGGAAAGTTGGTTTGGGCAGCGTTGCCCTGATTGCTAAATCCAATGTTCGGGTTGGCTGGGAGTTCCGATGTGTGGGCCAACACGATAAGACTCGCCGAGCTGCGCGCATGCCGCATTGTATCAGCGGCCTGCACGGCAACGAGCGGTTTACCGAGCGGACAAGCTATTCGAGGTGCATCAAAAGACGATACTATTGGATAAGACACGATAGTCTTCGCTATCTTTTCTTCACCATCAGTTCTCTTAGTTGTTTAATTCTAGATACTTATGGATTGGCACAGACAGTGCTCAGTAAGGGGACACCATGACACTCCTGAACAGCATCGCGATTCGCCGACTTGGTCTGCTCCCTCTCAAGCGAGGTGCAGGTGCCAGCCAGAAACACACGCTAATCGTTCAGTCCGAGTTGGCCAAGTTGGGCATGCGCATTGTCAACGCCAAGCTCTTTGGTGCCGCTGATCAAACTCTCTTTAACGACTACCAAGGTGTGATGGCACAGCTCGCTTCGGTGCGCGGCGGCGACGTCTCCTACGTGCCTCTCTTTCTCGGCTTTCCAGACGAAGTTCCAGACGACGATGCCTACTTCGCAAAGCGCGTCATCGGCTACCTTGGCAATGTCTACGAACTATTCGAAGGCGCTCCAGCGCTTGAGAGCGGCATGCGCATTCCAGAGTGGCTCTTCTCGATCGAGAAGTTTGGCGCCGATCCGATTTCGCAATTTCAGAATACTTCGCAGTGGAACGCCGCCAAGGCCAAGCTTGAGATGCGCGAGAACGATAGCCACACCGAGTGGATGGATGTTGAACTTGTCTTTGCCGACAAAGTCGAAGCTCGACTTGAAGCTTGGATGCAAAGCTGCCTCTACGCAAAGTCGTCGATTAAGGAAGCACTCCACGACGACCTTAAAGAGTTGCTCGCGTTCTTTGGAATCGATGCCATCGACATGGAGAAGATTTCGATTAAGGAGAACAAGGCCTTGGTCTTGCGTCTTCTGTGGCAACTAGAGCGGTATGAAGCGGTCGCACAAGCCGTTAGGTCGCCAACCGATGTGCTGGGCATGTTTGCTGCCATTACCGATAGTGACATTAGCCTTAGCTCCGGCGTGACCTTTCCCAAACTTAGTCGCAAGCAGCGACGTGTTGTGCTTGGTGTGCTCGAGTCGTGCTCCGACTTGCAAGAAGATCTGCAGCGCTACCGCGGCCTTTGGCTTGCGCTTGGCCGGGGTTTGCACCCTGGCGAATACAAGCGCGCCTACCCAAAGGCATTCGAGGCCTTTGCAGCGCTTCGCGCCGACCGCATTCAAACCTTTGCATCCAAAACCGAGGAGCTTCTTATTCGCGTCGAACCTACCGAGGTACTCACACATCTCAGCTCGCGCCCTGGTGTACTCGCCCGCAAGGTTCACGAACTCTTGCGAGTATTTCCATCGCGCACCGAGGATGTTCTCGGTGCCTTTGCAAAGGTTGCCGCCAAGCTCACGGTAAAGAACTTGCTTGTGCTTACCTCGTACTTCGAGACCATCAACGAGTCGGAATACCGCACCGTCATCAACAAGAAGGGCAGCATTAAAGTACTTCCAAACAACTCCAAAGAGGCTCTTAGCGCCAAAACGCTGCAAGCCATCGCCGGTGTTCTCGAAGACGCAATGCTCGCCACTCTTGGCTCGCGCGACTCTTGGCAAGGCCAGGGCGTGTGGATTGACCCAGCTCTGGCCGCCTATACCGTTCCACTTGCCCAGCGCGCTGCATCGGATGGCACCTTGAGCATTGGTCGTGGCTCGCGTATCCCAGTGAAGTTCGACAAGGTGCTTCGGCTCTTTGTCTACTGGAAGGAAGCCATGCTCGATACCGATCTCGATCTCTCGGTAACGCAGTACGACGCAGACTTTAATTACGCAGGCCACGTGAGCTACACCAACCTCAGCGAATCGGGCATTGCCCACTCCGGCGACCTTCAGTCGGCGCCGCATGGCGCTGCCGAGTTCATCGACATCACCCTCGATAAAATCGCCGACTCGGTTCGCTACCTTGCCGTGCAAGTGCATCGCTACGCAGGCGACGCCTTTGCGGAAATGGATTGTCACGCCGGTTGGATGGTGCGCAAAGAAGTAAACGCCGACTACAAATCCTTTGACGTTGCGACAGTAGCCAACAAGTTTGATCTACACGGCCGCTCTGGCTACTGCGTGCCCCTGATTGTCGATTTGCACGCAAAGGAAATCATCATGACCGACCTCTACGTTGGTACCCGAACCGCAGAAAACCAAGTCGAAGGCGTGTGCGGCGAAGTCGCAATCATGTCCAAAGAAATTGCGCGCTTCACGCAAACCCGACCCACCCTAAAAACTCTCGCCGAGTATCACGTCCAAGCCCGAGGCGCCTCCCTCACATCCAAAGCCCACGCCGACATTCGCTTTGGCATCGAAAACTGCACCTACAACGCCACCCAAGTAGAAACCATCCTAGCCGAGCTTTTGTAAACTCACCCCCACCCTAAACCCACCCTAAACCAACTTTCGAGAGGCCTGGGCAGCGCTTCCTTCTACCGCGCAAGCGGATCCTAACCTCAGCGCCGCCAATTCCCTCTCACCTATCTTTCGACCACCACCAAACCACCACCAGCACCACCAGCACCACCACCAAACCCACTCCAGAGGGCTTGGGAGCAGCTTCCTTCTCAACTGGTCTCAGCAGCTCCAATTCCCCTCTACTATTTATTCTTACCGATCAACCCGCCACCCCCACAGCCCAGCCAACAGTCACGCCACCCACCCAAGTCTTCGGAAGGCCTGGGAGCCGCTTCCTTCCCCTCTTAAGCAAACAGAACCACAGCAGCTCCAATTCCCTTCCACTTTTTACGAACAACGACCGACGAACGAGGAAACTCGAGAACCCAAACGAGGAACAAACTGGACCCCAAACTTTGAAACCCAAACTTTGAAACCCAAACTTTGAAACCC